>Ga0326728_10001948_pt1 | contig 70664 bp, 62 predicted proteins | sample MB3enrmetagenome_FD_207602 | JGI IMG/M metagenome (GOLD analysis project Ga0326728, IMG submission 207602) | Lab enriched peat soil microbial communities from McLean, Ithaca, NY, United States - MB31MN | ecosystem: Environmental > Terrestrial > Soil > Wetlands > Peat | place: USA: New York... | reverse complement strand
AAGACCTCCGCTCCAAAGCGCGCAATATCAAAGCGTGAGGCCGCGGTGGACATCATCTCGATGGCGCAGCATGCCAGACCAAAGCTCATGGGCCAGATCGAGGACTTGCGCGCCCAATTCACCGCCTGGTCCAGCTTGGCGAAAATCAAACCTTCAAACCCCGATGCTTCCTCTGTTGGCATGAATCGTACGCCCCTTCAAACACTATTATGCCATCTCAGAATTACGGATGCAATTCGTCGGTCAACAGGCTGCGGAAAAACTCGTTGGCCTGTCATTCCGAGGAGTCCGCCATTCTTATTGGCGGACGACGAGGAATCTCGCATCGGCTTGAAAACACTCAGAGCGCGATTCCTCGCGGAGTTTACCCTGAGGGGCAAAGCGAGATCCTTCTCCCGCGACTGCGGGATCAGGATGACAGCGAAGGGCTCGGCATGACAGCTTGGAAGGGTATTTCCGCAGCCTGTCAAGCCGCGAGTTACTACTTGGGTTGAAAACACTCAGAGCGAGATTCCTCGCGGAGTTTACCCTGAGCGGGCATAGCGAGATCCTTCGCTGCGCTCAGGATGACAGCGAAGGGCTCGGAATGACAGCTTGGAAGGGTATTTCCGCAGCCTGTCAAGCCGCGAATTACTACGGTCGCACCGCAGCTTCGGTGATGGGACCGTACATCTCAGGCCGGCGCGCGGCGATGCGGTCAAACTCCCACTGCCCGGGCACGCGGACCACCCGGTTGAGGTCCGCCCCCATCAGGTCCAGATCGGCGGCCAGGATCGTCTCCTCGAATTCACCCGCCTCGGCAAGGACCTTTCCCGTGAAATCAACAATCTGCGAGTGGCCCGCGAAGCGGAATCCTCGCTCTTCGCCCACACGGTTCGCTGCAACAACGTGAAAATGGTTCTCCGTGGCGCGAACCTTCGAGGTATGCTGCCAGGAATCTGAGCCAAGGGGCCAATTCGTGGGGATCGCCAGGAGTTGGGCGCCTTTGAGCTTAAGTACCCTGCCCGCCTCCGGAAAGCTGCAATCGAAGCAGATATTGATGCCAATTTTCCCGTGCAACGTCTCGAACACCGGAAATGGCTTGTCACCTGGAACAACAAACCGATCAATCCCGAGATACGGAAGATGGAGTTTGCGAAAAGTGCCGGCGATTCCCTGTGGAGTCACCACCACAGCAGCATTGAAAATCCGGTCGCCGTCGCGCTCCAGCAGGCCAACCACTGCGGTGCAATCGAGCGACTTTGCCGCTTCCCATAGCTTCTCCGAGGAAGGGCCCGGAACCGGCTCCGCCAAGGGGTCGGCCTCTTCCCTGCCCGCGAAGCAATAGCCGGTAAGCGCGCATTCAGGGAACACTACGATCCCCGCCCCAGCACAGGCGGCGGATTCAAGGCCGGCAAGAATTTTCTCTAAGTTCCTTTGTCTCTCCAGGATCTTGACGTCCATCTGCACCACGGCAACTTTCATGAATCCTCCCCGGCCCTATGGGACGACAGCATTTTAGCAGCAATTCGCTTTTTCGGAATCCGGGTTAATGGTGGGGCGCTCCGGCCTTGGATAGTCACCCATTTCAGCAATTACTCGTGCAAATGCTTCTGACTTGTGCTTAAATCTGGCGTAGGGCTAAGTCACGTTGAGGAACGCTTCCTTACGTGACGATTGCTAGATACCCAAAATCCCAACGCATGGAGGAACAATGAAACGAATACTGATCTCGTGGGCGGTAGGGGTGGCGTTACTGGCCGCTGCTTTACTACCGGTAGTTTTTCACGCGCAACCTGGATCGCCGCGGCCTAGCGCGGCCGCGGCGACTCCCGCCGCAGCCGCGGCTAGACCGGCGCCTCAGCGTCATCCCCGGATTGAGGCGGCCATCCAGCACTTGGAGGCAGCCAGGCAGGAGCTTGTGGCTGCCCCAGCAGAATTCCATGGGCACCGGGCTAAGGCCATAGAGCACGTGGACCGCGCGCTCCAGGAATGCCACAGGGCGCTTGAGGTCGGCCCATAGGTTCTATCCCACAGGCCAGCTTCTTGCTTAGGTGAGATCTGGTCATCCTCAGTTGACCGGGTTCGGTCCTCGTCACGAAAATGGGATGGGGCGGCAGCCCGTCACGCTGCCCCATTCGACCTTTTCTTGCTAATTCCTTTCATTCCAGCCCAAAACACAGCAGTTCACAAACGGGCAGGCGCGGAATAGTGAATTCCACCCTCATCCTGCCTGCCTCCAAATATTGCTTGACAAGAGGCGAAGAAAAAGCGAACGTTCTCTTATCCTGATTCTGGAGCTTCGCGATGGCGTCAATCACTGGTCTGACCAATCGACCCACCCCGGAAATGCCATTAGCGGGGATCGCTCGCCTGGCGGCCGAAAGTCCCCGGGTCCACGAGCGCGCCGAGGTGGAGTACTTTGCCCTCCCCTGCCGCTCCACGCTCAACCGCGAATCGAGCGGGCGTATGCCTTTCGCCTGGACCATCAACCCCTACCGTGGATGCGAGTTCGGATGCAAGTATTGTTACGCCCGCTACACGCACGAGTTCATGGAGATGTATGACGGAAAGGACTTTGAGCGGAAGATCTATGCCAAAGTCGGGTCGCCGGAACTGTTGCGCGCGGAACTCCGCCAAGCTAAGGACAAGGGCTTGCCCATCGCTGTCGGTACGGCGACCGATCCCTATCAGCCGGCGGAAAAACAGTTCGAGATTACGAAGCGAATGCTCGAGGTCTTCGGCGAGTTCGATGGGCTGGAATTCTCCATTACCACGAAGTCCGTCCTGATTCTTCGCGACCTGGAATTGCTCAGGCTGGTCAACGTCCGGCACCGCTTCAGCGTTCACATGACAGTGACCACAACAGATGAACGCCTGGCGCGCCTGCTCGAACCCAAGGCACCGCCCCCGGCAAAGCGACTGGAGGCTGTCAAGCAGTTGTCCGAAGCCGGGATCTGCGTGGGCGTGAATGCCATGCCCATCCTGCCCGGACTGAACGATTCCGACAAGTGCCTTGATGCCTTGGTGCGCGCGGCGTCCGAGGCTGGGGCGAAGTTCCTCTACGGAAGCATCCTTTTCTTGACGCCATCCGCCACGAAGCAGTTCATGCCTTTCCTGGAAGAAGAGTTTCCGCGACTGGTCAAACAGTACCGCAAACTCTACGCTCACTCGGCCTACCTGAATGGGGATTACAAAGCCCGCATGACGAAGCTTCTAGCGGAACTGCGCGCCCGCTATGGCCTCGAGGGCAATCACGGCGAACCGCCACCGGCCGCGAGACACCCCCAACTGGCGTTGCCCTTCGAGGCGTTGGATGGAAGCGCCGCAGTTCGTCGACCGCTCACGCCCTGCAGCTGAAACAAGCGCGTGTCAAAGTCCTCTTCATGGCCGAAACATCGCTTTGGAGTTACGGGGTGGGTGGCAGTGCCGCTGCAGCAGGCGGCATAGCCGTTGGTTGCCGATCCCTCGGAATTGGCTTGCCCCTTCACGGAGCCCTGCGGCTAAGAAGCCTGAAGTTGAAAACTCGTGGCGAATGAGTCATCCTCACTGATCGCCTCGGCTAGTATTGTGCAGAATGAGTCTGGCGAGAGTGAGGATTGCCTTTGACGCGCGGCGTTCAGGACACTTCGAAAGACCTTAGCATGAGGCTCTTTGAAGAGGCCTATTACACTCACAGTAAAAGACTTAGAGCAACGCTAGGACTCGAACTGGTCACCTGGGGACGGCATCCTGTTTACCACAGTTGCCGCCGCTACCGCGCCAATATTCGCACCGTTGGGAGTTTATGCCCGCTTCAGAGTGAGGGGAGGTAAGAACTATGAGCACAAGTTGTGAGCAACGGGGTCCTCGGCTGAGCGTGGAAGAGTTGCGCACTGCCGCCGCCGAGATGCGTGCCTTCGATATAATTGACATTTTTGCCGCTGGCTCGGGCCACCCCGGCGGCACACTTTCCATCATGGACATTGCTGCCGCCCTTTACCTTCGGGTGCTGAACCATGACCCAGAAGATCCTGCCTGGCCCCACCGCGACCGCGTTTTCTGGTCAACCGGCCACAAGGCGCCGGCGCTTTACGTGGCCTTGGGTAAAGCCGGGTACTTCCCTCTGGAGGACACGGTCCTGCTGCGCCAGCTTGGCTCAGGCTTCGAGGGCCATCCCAACTGGCTTGAACTCCCCGGCGTGGAAATCTCCAGCGGCTCGCTGGGGCAAGGGCTGGGAGTCGCGGTGGGCAATGCCCTGGCGGGAAAGCTGCTGGGCCGACCCTATCGCGTGTACTGCATCATGGGGGACGGCGAGCAGCAGGAAGGCAGCATCTGGGAAGCGGCCATGGCTGCAGGCCATTATAAGTTGGATAATCTCTGCGGCATTATTGACAAGAATGATCTGCAGATCGACGGCTGGGTGCGTGACGTCATGAATGTGGACCCGCTGGCGGAAAAATACCGGGCCTTCAACTGGAACGTGCTGGAGATCAATGGGCACGATATGGGCGAGATTCTCGAGGCCTTGGAGAGCGCGCGGGCGAGCGACCACGTGCCGACTCTCATCATTGCCCACACCGTGAAAGGCAAGGGTGTGTCCTTCATGGAGAACGAGGCGGGCTGGCACGGCGTGGCGCCCAACCGCGCCCAGTTTGAAAAAGCCATGGTGGAGCTGGCCACGCCCTCGCTCCCTGGCGTGCGCGTCGAGGCGTTGCTTGCCAGGGCCGCTGAATATGGCGCGCAGGTCGCGCGCAAAACCAAGGACGCCCTGCCGACCTCCCGCCGCGATTACTGGTGGAATGCAGGCTCGACGATGAAAGTGGATATGGACGCGACGCGCATGGGATTCGGGCGCGGCCTAGAAAAAGCCGGCGCCGATGAGCGCGTGGTCACGTTGCACGCCGATATTTCGGGCTCCATCCGCATCACGGATTTCGAGGCCAAGCACCCGGAGCGCAAGCACCGCGTCTTCAGCGTCGGGATTGCCGAACAGAATATGATGGAGGTCGCCGCAGGGCTCGCAAAGGAAGGGTTCATCCCGGTGACAGGCACCTACGGCGTGTTCGCCTCGGGCCGCTGCTGGGACCAAATCCGCACCACGATCTGCTACTCGAACCTGAACGTGAAAATTGCCGGGGCGCACGGCGGCATCTCCGTGGGCGCGGACGGGGCAACCCACCAGGCGCTGGAAGAGATTGCACTGATGAGTATCCTGCCCAATATGCACGTGCTGGTGCCCTGCGATTCGCTGGAGACGGAGCGCGCCACACTCTCCAGCCTGCTCGACCTGGTTGGGCCGGCTTACATTCGCTTTGCGCGCGAGGCTACGCCTGTCGTCACCACTCCGGCGACCCCCTTCCGATACGGTGTGGCCAATATCATTCGCTATCGAGGCGAGAAGCCGCGCTTCTTGGACGCCTTCGAGACTTTTCTCTCTACTGATTACGCGGACGAAGATGAGGTGGCATCTATCATCGCCTGCGGGCCGATGGTACCCGAGGCCATGCGCGCCGCCTGGCTGCTGAAGGAGGAATATGGGCTCGAAACGCTGGTTGTGAACATGCACACGGTGAAACCGCTCGACGTGGGGGCGCTGGTGCAGGCCGCCGACCATACGCGCTTGATCGTCACTGCCGAAGAGCACCAGGTGGGAGGATTCGGAAACATCGTGGCGGGCACCATCCTGCAACATCGCAAGAATTACGAGCACCCTCTGCTGTTCGATATGGTCGGGGTCAATGACCGGTTCGGACTCTCCGGCAAACCCTGGGAACTGGTTCAGGAGTTCGGGCTGAGCGCCGAACATATCGCCGCGCGCGTCTTGCGGCTTCGCGAGCGCTTGCAGGGCCGCGAGGAGCGCGCCTCGGCAGCGTGAGTTCTTGCCGGGTGTTCAGCGCTGCCCCGTCAAAGTCGGGAGAAAAGCGGCTCTGCCGCGCCCAATGTTACGCCTCAGGAACTTTGACGCGCCCCTGGCCTGGTGCGTTCGATATCTGGTTGCATTTGCGGGTACCTGATATGATTCATCCAGAATGGCGATTATGACCTTTGATCGAATTACTGTGGACCCCCAGCAGTGCGATGGCAAGCCCTGCATTCGCGGCCTGCGTATCCCTGTTCACCTGATTCTCAGGTTCCTGGCCAACGGGAAGACTCCCGCCGAAGTCGTCGCCACTTATCCGGAACTTGAGCCGGCTGACATTCAGCAAGCCATGAAGTACGCGGCTTGGCTTGCCAGCGAGAAAGGGCCCACTCTTCTGAATCTCGAGTCCTGAATCCTAAATCCTGTTCTTTCTGACCCAAGTCCCGATCCGCTCCAAAGCCCTGTGAATGTTCTCCACGGAATTAGCGAAGGAGAAGCGCAGATACCCTTCGCCCCATTGTCCAAATGCGGTCCCGCCCAGGCACGCCACTCCGGCTTCGTTCAGAATAGTGTCTGCCAATATACGGGAATTCCACTTCGTTTCCTTGATATTTGGAAAAACGTAAAAGGCGCCGCGTGGTTGCCGGCAACTGAAGCCCGGAATGCGGTTCAAGCCTTCGACGATAACGCTCCGGCGCCGCCGGAATTCTTCCCGCATGACGCCCACGGAGCTTTGATCGCCTCGCAAGGCCTCGATCCCTGCAATCTGACTGAAGCTGGCGGTGCAGGAGTTGCAATTGGTCATCAACTGCGCCACCCACCGCGCCAAGTCCGCCCGCATCACCCCCCAGCCCATCCGCCAGCCGGTCATGGCGTAGGTCTTGGAGAACCCGTTCAGAATGATCGTCCGGTCCTTCATACCTGGAAATTGCGCCAGGCTCGAGTGCTCGCCTTCGTAGATGAGTCGATGGTAGATTTCGTCGGAAAGTACTGGAATCTCGCGCCCCGCAAGTTTGTCTGCAAGAGCTTTCAGGCCTTCACGGCCGATCACCCCGCCGGTCGGATTCTGCGGGCTGTTCAGGATGATCAACCGCGTGCGGTCTGTAATCTTGTCAATGATTTCTTCCATATCCGCATCGAAGTTCTGTTCCTCACGCAGTCCATAAGGAACGGCCTTTGCCCCCACGAAGTTGATCATGGATTCATAAATGGGGAAGCCGGGATTGGGGTAAAGAACTTCATCGCCCCGCTCTGCCAGCGCCAGAATGACAAAGAACATGATGGGCTTGCCGCCTGGCGTGATGACCACTTCATTGGGATCAACCGGAACCCCCAAATATTGCGTTGTGTACTCAGCCACAGCTTCCCGGAGCTGAGGCAAGCCGGCAGAAGGCCCGTAATGCGTCCAACCGTCGCGCAGAGCGCGGGCGGCAGCCTCCACAATATTGGCAGGAGTAGAGAAATCAGGCTCCCCAATCTCCAAATGAATGATCTCTTTCCCCTGTGCTTCCAGTGCTCGGGCGCGTACCAGGACTTCGAAAGCAGTCTCGGTGCCCAGCCGGGACATACGCTCGGCCAGGTGAATCTCCTTTGGCGTGATTGTACTCATTATGACCTCTCCTCCTCTTCACAAGTCAAAAGTCGATAGTCGAAAGTCGAAATCCGAAATTCGATAATAGAAACTGGAAAGTCGAGAATAGAAACTAGACGGAATAACTCTCAAGTTCCAGTTTCGGTTCTCCATTTTCGAACTTTCAGTGCCCAATTTCCAGTCCCAATTAACCAGGGCTTCCAAATGTTTGGTTTTGAGTTATGAGTTTCCACACTCGAGTTTCGCTTTTCGAATTTCCGCCTTACGGGTGGAGCAGGATTTTGCCGAAGAACTCTCGGCTTTCCATTTTCCTTTGGGCGGCCGCGGCCTCCTGAAGCGGGAAAGCGGAATCAATCACGGCCTTGAGATTGCCCCGGGCGATTAATTTAAGGGCCTCCAGCAGTTCTGCCTTTCCGCCCATAAAAGAACCCAGGATGGCGCGTTGGCGGCCAAACAGGCCCTGCAGGTTAAGCTTCACTTCTCCGCCGCTGGTCACGCCGCAGGTCACGAACCGGCCATAGGTGGCGAGAGAGTTGAAGCATTCTTCCCAAATGGCAGCGCCCACGTGCTCGACAATCACGTCCACGCCGCGCTTTCCCGTAAAGCACCTGACTTCTCTGGAAATCGATTGCTGGCTGTGGTTAATAACTTCGTCGGCGCCGAGGGCCCTCGCTTTCTCGAGCTTCCAATCCGCCCCGGCAGTGGCAATCACGCGCGCGCCCACTGACTTGGCGATTTGGATGGCAGCGCTGCCCACGCCGGAGCCGCCCCCAATCACCAGCACATCCTCACCCGGCTTGAGCTGAGCGCGAGTAAACAACATGTGCCAGGCGGTGAGAAAAACCAGCGGGACTGCGGCAGCCTCATCAAAACTCAGGTCACCAGGGATGGGAATAACATTGACCTCCGGTGACTTTACATACTCCGCATAGCCGCCGTCCACGAAAACTCCGAAAATCGTATAGCTTCGGCAGGCGCTATCCAATCCTTTGAAACACATCTCGCACTGCCCGCAACTGATCCCGGGGCAAAGCAGGACGCGCTCACCGGCCTTCACACGCTTGACCTGCGAGCCCACTTCCGCCACTTCGCCGGAAATGTCGCTGCCCAAAATATGGGGGAGTGGTAGCTGCCAATCGCCGACCCCTCGCCGGAGCCAAAGGTCCAGATGATTCAAAGCGCAAGCCTTCACCTCCACCAGCACTTCGTTAGCCTGGATTTTTGGCTCCGGCGCTTCTTCGTATTTCAGCACACCAATGTCGCCGTGCTCGTGGAATCGGACTGCATGCATGGGTCAACCTCCGCATACAAAAGTACCATTCCTTAACACAACAAAAAAGGTAATATACGGTAGTGTGATTGGTCTGGAGTGCGGCAGCTTGCTGCCGCTTTGATCCGGCGAGCTTGCTCGCGGCCTCAGCTACCCAAGCACTGCGCAGGGGTACACGGCCAGCAAGCTGGCCTGAGCCAAAGCGGCAGTAAGCTGCCGCACTCCAGAGCCCCTGCGGCGCGTCGTGCCTCTGACCACTATGAGTCTGAATACGTCACTCGAAGCCCAAGCCAAGGTTGATTCAGCGTCGGACCCTTCCGCGAAAGTTGGAGCGCCGCTTGACCGCGTTGATTTGGCGCTTGCGGCCATCCTCGTGCTAGTCTTGCTGGCCCTGTTTTGGAGGGTCATCTTTACTCCTTCCATGCTGTTCTTTCGCGACATCTTCAATTACACCTATCCCTGCGCCCGCTTCGTTCAACAAATGTGCCGGCACGGCGAATTGCCCTATTGGAATCCTTACTTGAACTGCGGACAGCCGCTGCTGGAGAACCCAAACCTCCTGTTTTTCTATCCCTACACGCTCTTCATCATCCTTTTTCCTATCGTTTTCGCTTACCCTCTGTTTTACGTCGTGCACTTCGCGCTGGCGGGTATCGGCACATTCCTCCTGGCGCGGCGCTGGGGACAGAGCCGCCAAGCCGCTTTCTTTGCCGGCTTTGTCTTCGCCTTCAGTGGCCCTCTGCTGTCGCTGGGAAATCTTTACAACCACGCGGCCTGCGCGGCCTGGATGCCCTGGGCGCTGCTGATGACGGACCGGGCCGTTCGAGGCTGCCACGTAGCGCGGGCGTCTCGCCCGCAGTGGCTGGAGCGTCTCGCTCACGCGCGCGGGCAGGATGCCCGGGGCACAGCGGGCGAGACGCCCGCGCTACAGAAAACGGTCCGCCCCTGGATTCTGTTGACACTGGTTTTCTCATTGCAGTTCCTCGCCGCTGAGCCGTTCACCCTGATCACCACCTTCATCTTGTGCCTGGCGTATGCGCTCTACCTGGCAGGGACGCAGCGCCCCTTGGTGTCTCGGTCAAATCTGCGGATCTTAGCCGGATTCACACTGGTTGGGTGCCTCATGCTGGCGCTGTGCGCCATCCAGTTTCTGCCTTCGCTAGGGCTCTTGAGCAACTCATACCGGGGAGCGCAGGGTTTACGGTCCGGCGAGACGTCAAATTGGTCTCTCCACCCTCTCTTGTTGATGGAAATGCTGGTGCCTGATTTCTACGGGCCCGCCTTGATCTCGCCGACGAGTTGGAATGCCCTTACGGAGGACGGCGCCAGCCCCTACTTCATCTCTATTTTCATGGGGTTCGTGCCCCTGTTCTTCGCCCTGGTTGGCTGGGCCTTCGGACGGGACCGCCGCCGCAACTTTGTGGCCGGGGCCGCGCTATCGATTCTGCTGCTCTCCTTCGGCCACTTTACACCGCTCTTTTCCCTCGCTTACTTGCTCGTCCCGTTACTCTCCCTGGTGCGGTTTCCCGTAAAGCTGCTGGTCCCCTTTGTTATGCTCGTCGCCATCCTCGCCGGATGGGGATTGGACGCACTCCGGGGAGAAGCTGCCTGCTGGCAGGCGCGGCGCAAGCGTGCCCTCTTTCCACTAGGGTTCCTGCTGGGGTGCTGCTTGTTGATTTGGACGGCTGCCTGCGTTGTGCCGGATCTCGCTCTGGGACCCACGGAGTGGGCGCTCCTCCGGCAGGGCCGTTCAGCGAATGAAGCCTCCCAAATGACGCAGTTCCTGGCAGGCATCTTGCGGCTTTATTTACCCGGAGTCGCCGGCTTCCTTCTCGCCGGGTTCCTGCTCCTAATCGGCCTCATGCAGAACAAGCGCTGGGCGCGTATTGGCGTGCCAATATTCGCTATTCTTGGGATGATCCAGCTTGTTGCGGCGGGCTTCCGCGCCAACCCCACGGTCCCTCCCGGCTTCTACGATTATGTGCCTCCCGTTGTGTCTCGGTTCGAAGGTTCGCCAAGGACCTACCGCGTCGCTTCGGTCACCCGCTTTTCTAAGGCGCCATCGAGCGACCTTCAGGGATACGTCAATTTTCAACCCATCCCCGAGGCCGCTGCGATCTCACCTATTGCGCAGGGGGTATTGCGGCAGAAACTCGTATTGGCCACGGGATCAATGGTGCAACGTGTCGAGGGAACCCTGAACCTGGATTTCGACGATCGCTCACTACCTCCGTTTCTTTACGACGTATGGATTTACATCCTTCGCCAAGCGTCAGACACTCTGCGGATCGACTGCGTGCTGGGTCGCACTAATGTGAAGTACATCATTCGCCCAACCCAAGATACTTCAGGCGCAAAACTGGTCAGCGAAATCTTCAACGGTTCTCCGCAACCGAGCTACCTGTACGAGAACCCTTACTTCGTGCCTCGTGCCTACGTGGCAGGCACGTCCATTTTCACGACCAGCCCGCTCGAGACGCTCTCGCGGATGGCCTCACCGGGATTCGATGCCTTGGAAAACGTGATCTTGGCCGCAGACCCCGGCGCCTCTCCCGCCGTCCAGGCCTCTGGTCCCGCAGGCCGGGTTGAAATCACCGAACACCAGCCCAATACGGTGACGCTGCGAGCCGATCTAACGCGACCGGGCTACGTCGTCTTGCTCGACCGCTACGATTCCAACTGGCACGCGAGGATTGATGGCCGGGAAGTACCGGTGCTGCGCGCCAATCAGGTCTTCCGGGCCGTCTACGCTGAGCCCGGTCAGCACGTGATTATCTTTTTTTACCGCCAGCAGGGCATGCTGGCTGGCATGTTCATCTCGGGCATCGCGATTGTGGTTTGTGTATTGATTTACTTGCGAAACCCTGTTTCTATTATTCGGTGCGGACCTAGCCCGTAGAAATCTCGCCCGCAGGGCGCGGCGGCATGCGATCATTATGGTAAGGTTACGAGATCGATGACGGATTCCGGCGAATCAAATCGCACGACGGAAACGGCCCATCTCGCAAGAGGCTGGGTTGCCACCGGAGTTTTCCTTGTTGTTCTGGTCACTTACGTTCTGTCCAGCCCGGGCAGGATCGACGTCTTTGATGGCCAAGCCCGCTACGAAGTGGCTTATAATTGGCTCCTGGCAGGACGTCCAATCATCCGTGAACCCGTCACTCGGTTCTTGATGGGATTCCGTGGCCGCCATAACCTTACTTACTCTCATTATGGCGCAGGGGGTTCACTCTTTGCTATCCCCTTGGTCTGGATGGGAACATGGAATGATGATCCACCTGGCGAAACCAGCCGATTCTTGTTCTCCCTCGCCTGTTGTGTTTTCGGCGCGCTCACTTGTGCGGTTCTTTGCCTGTTTTATCTCGAATTGGACATCTCTTTGCCGCGGGCGCTGGCGTGGACGTTCGTCACGGCTTTCACCACAATGCTCTGGCCTGCCTCCACAACGACTTTCGACAACGCGCAACACGCGTTTTTCGTCATTGGCAGTTTGTATTTGGGATTCTTGAGCGCCAAACGCCAATCCCGGCTGCTGGCGGCGACGGGCGGGTTCGTGGCCGGCATTTTGCTCCTGTACCAGGAATACTTCCTCCTCATACTTCCTGCACTGGCGATATCCACCTTGAGCTGGTCTCACGCCGGGATAATGGCTGACAGCCAAGACCCCATGCAGGGCAAGCAGCATCCTAGGAAGTCGCTGGCCTGCCAACTGAGGCAAGGCGCGCGAGCCGTCGGCGCCGTAATTCGCTCCGCCTGTCAACAAGCAGGACAGACGCGCGAATCTTGCCTGCGCTTCCTTTTGTTCCTTACCTCGACCTCGGTTGGCGCAATCTTGTATCTCGGATACAACAATCTGCGATTCGGCTCCTTTTTTCAAAACGGCAACCTCGCTTACGCCGCCAAATATCATTACCCCACGTTCGGAAACCCGATTGCCGGATTTCTGACGCTTCTCGCCAGCCCGGGAAAGAGTGTTTTTCTGTATAGCCCACCTATCATCTTAGGACTTTGGGGATTTCGCTGTCTCTGGCGTCGCAAGCCAGAGCTCGGAGCCGCGATTTTGGCAACAAGCACAGTCTTGGTGTTATTCATATCTTGCATCACTTTCGCAGGGGGAGACTGGTGCTGGGGACCACGATACATGGCGGCCCTTCTGCCTCTTTGGGCACTAGCGTTCCCGTTCGTGTCTCTTCGGGGCAGGCTTCGCCGAAATCTTGTGCTGGCGCTTCTAGCGGCAGGGTTGGTCGTCCAAGGGTTGGGGCTGAGCGTGGAAAACCAGCGATTCTTCTTCGAGAGGGCACTGAAGGATTTTTTCTGGGCTGACGATTCGTGGTATTACTTCAAACACAGTGCCCTCTTCGCTCGGGTTGGCGAGGTCGCATCGCTCGCGCACGGATTGCCTCCCGAGGCGCGTCCGTTTAACCCCATGACCTATCCCGCCCTTTCAACCTTTACGATCTTCGGGCCTCCTCCGAACGTGCCTCGACGCCTTACCCCCGAATGGATGCGCCAGTTTAAGGTCTTCTATCTTCCAAAACCATGGCCGATATGGATGTGGACCATCAAGCCGGAGCTTCGTGCAATCAATTTGGAGGCCTGCCTGGGGGCCCTCTTCGGAATAGCGCTGCTGGGCATTGCGCTCATTTTTCACGGATTCCAAATAGTCGCAAACCACCGGGCGCCCCAGGAAATCTTTGGGGAGAAAGAGTTGGCTCGCCCTGAGGCACTCACCATCGGAAAATAACTCATGAATCCTCGCACTACTCGATCTGATGCCCGTGCGCCCGACCTTGAGCTGACTATCCTTTTACCATGTTTGAACGAGGCCGAAACGCTGGAAACATGCATTCGGAAGGCTCAGGGTTTTCTTGAAACGAACCACATCCAGGGCGAAATCGTAGTGAGCGATAACGGCTCTCAAGACGGCTCGCAGGATATTGCGCGCCGCTGCGGAGCACGGGTGGTTGACGCCCCGAAGCGTGGATACGGGGCGGCCATGATCCACGGCAGTTTCGCGGCCCGCGGCAAATTCATCATCATGGGCGACTCCGACGACAGCTACGATTTCTCGAACCTCATGCCTTTTCTTCAAAAGCTTCGGGATGGGCAGGACCTCGTGATGGGCAACCGGCTTGCCGGCGGCATCAAGCCTGGAGCGATGCCCTGGATGAACCGTTGGGTTGGAACTCCCGTGTTGTCGGCCCTCGGCCGGCTTTTCTTCCACTGTCCGGTGGCAGACTTCAACTGCGGCCTGCGCGGTTACTCAGTCGAGGCCTTCCGAAAGATGGACCTGAGGGCCATCGGCATGGAATTTGCCTCGGAGATGATTGTGAAGGCGACGCTGCTGAAGATGCAAATCGCTGAGGTTCCGACGACCCTAAGCCCGGACGGGCGCTCGCGGCCGCCTCACCTTCGCCCCTGGCGGGATGGGTGGCGCCACCTTCGATTCATGCTTCTGTACAGCCCACGCTGGCTCTTTCTTTACCCGGGATGCCTTCTGATGGCCGTCGGCTTAATTGTTGCCTTGTTGTTGTTGCCCCATCCAAGGGCCTTGGGCCGCGTTACCTTTGACATTCACACTTTATTCTTCGCGGCCATGGCGGTCCTGGTCGGGTTCCAGGCGATTCTCTTCGCCGTGTTCAGTAAGACCTTTGCCATCACCGAGCGCTTGCTCCCCCGCGACCCCAAAATGGATAGGTTGCTGCACTACTTGCAACTCGAGTCGGGGCTGTTAGTTGGGCTCGCACTGATCGCCTACGGAATTGGAGGAGCAATCTATGGTGTGAAAGCATGGGAGATGCATGGTTTTGGCCCTCTGCTCCCCACGCGCGTCATGCGGATCATCATCCCGGCGGGAACTTCGCTGGTCCTCGGGTGCGAGGTCATCCTTTCGAGTTTCTTCCTCAGCGTTCTGGGGATGGGCCGGAAATAAGCGCGGGATCTTCGCTTCTGACTGTGCCGTCTATGCTGGAAGCTCCCAGCGCTGAAAACCCCGCTGGCGATTGCATTCGGGGGCGGCCAGGGGTATGTTGTCAGGCGGGCCGGAGTCCATAATGGCGGTTACGGTTCACTTTATATAGCCTATAGGAGTAACAACGAACGTACTTAGAACCTGGAGGAGGTAGCCCATGAAACCATCTCTAAGGGCTTCGGCGCTGGTCATCGCTGTTGCCGCGCTCCTGTTTCTCTATGCCTTGCCCGTATGCTTGGCCGGGCAAAGTTCGGCGACAGCAGGAGAAGTTGCTAAGCCCAATCCGACTCAATTCCACGTAATGTATTACCACGGTCCGGTGGGGATCACCATTGGCTGGTTGACGGTTGGAAATGGCATGCTCGAGTTCAGCGACCCAAAGGGAAAGCAATCGTTCGAAATCCACGTTTCCGATATCGAAGAATTGGAGGACAGGTCCGGCGGCTACAGGATCCGCCAAGTTCGGATCAAAGTGAAGGGCAAGGGAAGTTACGACCTTGACAATATCACTGCATCAGGTGAGAAAAAGAATGACAGAGAACGGGCAGCGTCTTTGATCGATCGTATTAAGGAGGAACAACTCGCTCAGCCATTGCCGGGCGCTCAGGCATTGCCGGCGGAGCCGCGTCCGAGTGTCCCACCCGTTACCAAGACCTCGGAGAGCTCAGAACCAACTCGTTTCAGAGTGGGTCACGGGCACGGCTTGACCGGGGTGGACAAAGGTTGGATCAGCATCTCAGATGGGGTCGTTCATTTTCGCGCCGACGCGGAGGATCAAACATTCGACTTCCGTGTCGATGAAATACAAGAAGCGAAATCTTCCTATGGATTTCTAGCCGTGAAATTGAAAAACGGCAAGAAATATAACTTCGTGGTGTACGATGACGCGGGCCAAAACCAGGTGCCTCCCGACTCTCTTAGTGACGCCATCCGAAGGGCCGGCGCCAAGGACTAACCCTGCGGTTGCTTAGGTCTTCTCCCTCTACTCTCTCTCGCCTGATATAGGTAGTGCTTATCGGGCACCAAGAACACACCAGATAACAGCCCTCTCTCCTGGGGAGAGAGTCGCGATCCCGCAGCCGCGGGAGAGCCCGGTGAGGGGTCCTTTCTCTTCGAGTGAGGTTAGACTCCCGTCCAACTTACGGATTCGGATTGAAGGGTCGGAGAACGCGGAAAAGCCCGTTTGGGTTGCAACCGCCGGGCCGCGCTATGCCTTCCTGCCCCTGGGAATGCTGACACGGTAGTTTATCCCGCAAGGTCGTTGACAACATTCTGACCCACGCGATTTGCGTTGGCCATCAGGGTCAGCGTCAATCCTTTTGCAGGCAAGTAGGCTAATGCGGCGCCGTCCGCAATGTAAACCTGACGCGTACCCCGAAGCCGGCCGGATGGTTCCGTAGTGAGAGGTTTCTCTTCGCCGCTGATCGGAAGCAGGCTTGCATAATGGACACTTGAACCGCAACCCGGCTCGACAGAGCGCAAAGGCAAACATCCTAGCCGGCGCATGAAGCGCCTGAGGACTTTCACTCCCGCCTTGGCCTGGCGCACGGCCTCGCCCGAAGGCTCGTACTCAATGTGAAGATAATCCTGGCCATCGTTCTGTCTGCGGCGCAACGTGCAAGTCTTGCCCGCTGTCTGGTAGTCCTCAAATTGAACGACGAAGACGACCATGCTTGCCAGAAGTGAACCCATCGTGCGTAACGACTCCCGAAAAGGCAAGGGGGATTCTTTGAGGAGTTTGTACAGGAGCAAGGAGCGGCACGAATAGAGTTGTGCCTGGACCAGATGGTCACGGTCTCCGCTGGGATCATAAATAATCGTCAGTTGCGCCAGACTGTGACAGCGGTCTTTCGGAGATTTCCCGAGGCTCGGATAGTGCAGGCAAGGAATGTACAGGTGCATGTTGCACGTCAGGGGGACCGGCACATCGTACTTTCCCAGTGACCGCAGGACGATCCTTCCGGTGCCGAGCGCTCCGGCAGCAAGAATCAGCCTGCGAGCTGTAAAAACCTCTTGCTCGTCTCTCGCCAATGACTTTGCACGGACGCTGATCCCTTCTTGTTCTTCCGTAAAACTCTCCACCAAACGACCATCCCGGTATGAAAAGTTTTCGTGCCGCTCGAGCTCTTTCACAGTCGTATCAGGATTGTAAACACTGCGGCCCCTATTCGACCAAAAATCCATATCATGGTAAGGCTGGGCTTCGCGCTCTCCCAGCGGTTGAGAAAGCGTGGCCATCAACGGGCGCCCCATGTTGACGCCCTCCCCTTGGAACTCCTCTCTCCGCCTCTCGTATCGCGAGAGAATCATCTCTGCGTTGTGGTCGATTTCAAGGGCTGGAAGGAGAGGCTGGATGACGCCGCGAAGCGGCCCCAGATCATCTAGGCACCCGCTAATGCCGATTCGCTTGGCAACAACCTCATAGTGTGGCCGCAATTCTTCCGGCACAAGACCGGCATTCACCAACTCATTGTCCAAGAAGGGAAATGCAACCGCGCCCCACGCTCCCCCCAAGCCTCCTTTTGCAAAACTCTCCACTGCCTGAAAAGAACGGGATACGACCGGGGTCATAACCTGAGTGTTGCGTACGACATATTGCCGGGGAGGCGTAATCTGGGGAGCGGCGCCCAGAGGGTCTAAGGAAATACCTTCGAACTGATCGCCCAGGAAGTAGCGGTGTTGATACGGGTCGGTCCTACGAATCTGTGTGAAGGACTGCTGGGGAATCAACGACTCGTAAGTTGTATCCCGATAGCCCACGTCAAGCATCAACACAGAGCGGCCGCTCTCGACAAGTGGGTAGGCAGCATGAACCGCGCTGGGTCCTGAGCCCACGACGATGATATCCGCAGAGAAATTGCTCATGACTTCTGTGCAATCCAAAAGACGGGGATTCCCAGGACTACCTTGATGGCACTGCGGAACCCTCGCCAGGTCAGCCCGCAGGCGAGAACAAAGGGATGCGATGGTTCAGATAAAAAGAAGCCGGCATAAGCGGGGGTGGCCTCCAAAATCGCCGTCATAAGGAGTAGCTTCTTGCGCAGAAGCGACTTGCGTTTCAGAATACCCGCCGCGGCATCGAGAAATGGTAAAGCACGGGGGTGGCGGCGAACGAATCGCAACTCGGCTCCTTCCTTTCCGGATTTTTCTTCTGGAACAAGAACCCGGCTGGCTGCAATGTAGCGATCAACCAGTTCCTTTGGAGGTACCTGGTCGAGCAAATAGCGTGTGAAGAGCAGGCATTCTGCTGACAGATCCGCATCGGCAGGAGCAGAATATTGCTCTTCTTTTCGGCCTGAACCGTTAACCGCTTGGCTGAGTTCTGTCTGTCCGAGGACCTCCCTCAGTCCGCAGTCGAAGTCCAAAGGATGGAATCCCAAATCGGCTATTGCCGGACCAATATTGATGTTCGTATTCTGGTTAGAACCGAGGACGTTACTTACGGTGACCGGTGATCTGGGCAGAATCGCAACCAGGACCTTGGCCGCCATCACCGCAATGCCGAAAGGAATGTGCAACTTGGGGCGTTTCAGGTCTTGTCGGGCGGCAATTGCATTCACAAAGTCGTCGAAAGTGACCAGGTCAGGGCCGCCTATGTCGTAACTCTTCCCTACCGTCTGATCACGCTCTATGCACAGGCAAATGGCCTCTGCAACATCTTCTACGTAAACCGGAGCGCTTATCCATTTGCCGTCCCCAAGTATGGGGACAATGGGAAGCTGGTTCACAAACTTGAGCACAGTTCCAAACACGCCGCTCTTCTCTTCCCCATAAACGACGCTGGGGAGTAGCGTCGTAACTCGGAGGCCGGAATTCTCGAATACCAGATCAGCTTCCCTCTTCGTTTGTGCATAAATGCCCTTTCGCGCGGTCTTCGCCGATTGCGAACTGATATTGATAATCCTCGCGCACCCAGCTCGCCTGCAAGCGTCAACAAGGCGCCTCGCACCGCCAACATTCACATCGGCACTCCATTTCTCGTCAGCCTTGGCGGCCGCAAGGTGAACAATCACATCAACGTCTTTGAGAGCGTTTACTAACGAACCCCGGTCGCAAAGATCAGCGCGGACTACTTGGAGTCGCTCCTGAATAGAGAAAGGAAGAGGATGCGAAGCCCGCACCATTGCTTTCACGCTCCAGCCACGACTCAACAGACGTCTCACTGTGGGTTTCCCAATGAAGCCGCCTGCCCCCGTCACTAAAATGTACTTGTCGCTCGCCAAATCCATCACACCGCCTCACGATCGCCAAATATTGCACCTGCTCATCCGCCATTCCTGAAAAGAACGGCCTTGACAAATCGATCAGCCAACTCAACGGCCAGTGTGAAGGTCATCTGTCGTTTTGCCATACGCACATAGTACCGTATTTGCAAACTAATGGGCTCGGCAAATGCTGATATGGGTAGCGCTGACCCCGCATCGCGATGTCAGCAGGGCCCGGAGCAGGAAAATGCCCACCCTGCAAGCGTGGGGTCGGCGCTACAAAGCGGGTTTCACGTCACTCCCACAACGTCGGCGAGTTGTTCGGCGGCATAGCGAACCTGCTCATCCGTCATTTCGGGAAAGAACGGCATGCTCAAGACTTGCTCACAGGCACGCTCGGCATGAGGGAAACTTCCCGGTCCAAATCCGAGCGTAGCGAAGGCAGGCTGCAAAGGCACGGGACGAGGATAGTGGATGGCGGTGTACACTCCGCGCGCCTCGAGGGCCGCGCGCACGGCATCACGCCGCTCAACGTAAACCACGAATAGGTGGTACACCCTTTCATCTCGCGGATCATCCGAAGGAATCTCCACGTTGGCGCCCTTCAACACGCTGCGGTAGAGAGCGGCGATTTCCTTTCGGCGCGCGTTCCATTGTTCCAGCCGCTTCAGCTTGACCCGTAAGACAGCGCCCTGGAATCCGTCCATACGGTAGTTGTAGCCGATCCTCTCATGGGTGTAGGGTCCGCTCTGGCCATGGTTGCGCAGCGAGTGCACAAGTTCGGCGATTGCTGCGTCATTCGTCGTGAGGGCGCCACCTTCACCGTAGGCGCTTAGATTCTTGGTCGGATAAAAGCTGAAGGCCGCAGCATGGCCAATGTTTCCCACGCGCCTGCCCTGATAACGCGCGCCGTGAGCCTGGCAGGCATCTTCAATGACCACCAACCCGTGTTTTCGCGCGATTTTCAAGATCGCGTCCATATCGGCAGGGCGTCCGTACAAATGAACCGGAAGGATGGCCCTGGTCCGGCCGGTTATGGCGCGCTCGATCAGGGTGGGATCCAGATTCCCTGTCTTCGGGTCGATGTCCACAAACACCGGCTTGGCGCCCGTGTAGCAAATGGCTTCGGCGGTGGCGATGAACGTGTTCGAAGTGGTGATCACCTCGTCGCCGGGGCTCGCCCCCAAAGCCAGCAAAGCCAGGTGCAGGGCGCTTGTGCCTGAGTTCAAGGCGACACAATATTTGACTTCGCAATAGGCGGCAAATTCCTTTTCAAACTCACTAACCTCTTCACCCAGGACAAATGACGTGTTACTGCACACTCGATCCAAGGCTTCCCGGATCTCATCGCGAAGGCTCGAGAATTGTTTTTTCAAATCAAAATAGGGGACAAGCATGTAGTTCCTCCGGAAGACAATCGACGAGTCGAGGGTCAAAAGTACAGTCGGCAGTCGAGGGTCAAAGCTAAAGAGTCAGAGAATGTTCGCGACCCCTACGCTCATCACTCATAGCTCGTCACTCGTCACTGTTCTAGGGACGGGGGACGTAGATAACACAATTGGGAGCCTTGACTGCCTCGACGTAGTACCGATCGACAGCGTCAAGCACATCGTCCGGGAACCGTTCACTTCGCTTCTGAGTCGCTGGGGCTTGAGTTTGGATAGCCCCGTATTTTTTCTCAGCAATTTGTTTCACGATCTCACTGCTGTTCAGTTTCCCAAGTCGGACGAGTCTGGCGCTGTTGAACGGATCAAGAACGTACGGCTTACCCGCGTCGTAACACAGGATTAAGCTCTCACATATAGCGGGTCCTGGTCGCGCGGCCAGGAATGATACCTCAGCGTCAAACTGCCTCTGCCAGTTCGGCAACTCGGATAGCATTCTTGGCACATTGACGCCCCAGGGGACAAACGTGAAGACCACACTCGAATAGAGCAAGACCGGCACCAGGAATCTCCACCGACCACCCTTCCCTAAACGGGGAATTGGAGCTTTCCACAATGAATCCAGGCAAGCACCCATAATGATCGACATGGCAAAGAGGTTCTCGAAATACCTATTCTGGGCAACCCCCGATCCTCCCCCAAAGACCACGCCAAGCAATAGCGAGGAGAAAAAATAGAAGCAGATCACACGCGCCTGCCTGCTATGAAGCTGCCAGATCGACCAAAAGAAAGAAATAGCAAGCGGCAGGCTTAGAGGGGAGTAATCCGCAAAGAATAAGTCGCGAAGTTGCTCAAATGAATAAGCTCTTGAAGTCAACAAGTGAGAAATGAAGAATCGACCCCCGACCAGCATGTTGACAGCGATCGACAAGGCCAAGAAAAAAACACCAAAGACCACGAATCGCACTGCTTTGCTTTTTGAGATTATGAAAAGGTCGCAGAGTACCGAAATAGGAGCTGCGAGGAGATTCTGCTTAATGTTGCCTCCCACAACAAAAAGAGAGGTGATCCCCGCGATCCGCAGCGTGCTCGGAACTGCCTGCAAATAGACCCACAAGCCGAAAAGGAAAAACGGAAAGGGGAGTATTTGCGGATCGTCCGCCCCCACGGAGGAATGCGCTACTGAGCAGAAGAGGCCGAGACAAAACGCACCTGCAAAAACCGAAGGCCCCCACCCGCCGGTCAGCTTCTTTACAATGAGCCCCACCAGAACGCACGAGACGAGAAGCGCGAGGAGAGAAAGTAAACGGCCTGTTAATAGGTAATCCCCGAAAAGACGCGACACATATCCAACGATGTAAAATGAAAGAAATGGATAATTGACCGTGGTCCAGCCATACTTCGGATAGTACAAGGGCAGATGCTGCATCGCCGCCTGGGTGTTGTAAACGTTCCACCCTTCGTTGTAATTGAACTCAAAACGATAAAAAGCGCGGACCATCGGAAAGTAGAGGGTGGCGAGAGAAAAAGCACAAAGAACTGCTAATGTAATCCACACCAATGCTTCGGCTATCGAGAAAGTTCCTTTCGAGGACAGCGCCTCGGTCGGGCCAGGCGTGCCACCCGTTTTGGGAATTGCCTTTGAGTCTCTGTGTTTGCGGCTATGTCCCATTCTCCACCCCTGGCGATTATGCACTCGACCGCCGTGGCTTGCGATCACAGTGCTTTCCCTGGCGATTCAGAAGCTGTGAAATAATCGAATATGGTCGTATGTCGCTAACGATTGCTGAATAATTTCGGCCGCGCAAAACCGGCTCCCGGGAATTATCTCACAGCTTCTTAGACAGTGGGGAGGGAGGAGAAGTTGATCTAAAGCACCGGATTGTGTCCGCCCGAAGTCGCTTCGGAATGGATTTTGGCAGTTAGTGTGCTAAACTTTGCCACCATGATCTCTATCGTGCTTCCCACTTACAATGAAGCCCGGAGCATTCAGGAAGTCCTGCGCCGGGCCTCCGAAGCCTTGCGGGAGGCCGGGGAAGACCACGAATTAATTGTCGTGGACGACTCGAGTCCGGACCACACCGCGGAGCTGGCTGAGGCCCTGACAAACGAGATTCCCGTGCGAGTTTTACGGCGGCCGGGACGACACGGCTTGGCGACCGCGGTTGTAGACGGTTGGAGCATCGCCAGAGGAGACGTGCTGGGCGTAATGGATGCTGACCTCCAACATCCGCCCGAAGTTCTGACCCGGCTCGCGAGGGCGGTTCAGGACCCCAACGTGGATGTGGCGATTGCCACCCGTTCCGGTCCGGGCGGAGGCTCAGCTGCAGACTGGCGTCGGATGCGGCGGCTGAGCTCATGGATGGCGAGGCATTTGGCGGCGTGCGTGCTTCCCCGGACGTTGGCCGACATCAGCGATCCCATGTCCGGAATGTTTCTGGTCCGCGCGCGGGCGCTCCAGGGAGTGCGGCTTGAACCCACGGGTTATAAGATCCTGCTGGAGGTCCTAGGCAAGGCTCATTACCGCGAACTGGTGGAAGTCCCCTTCGTGTTCCAAGCCCGAACCTTGGGAAGCTCCAAGCTTGGCATGCGAGAGTCCCTGCAATATCTGGCTCACTTGGCGCGGTTGGCCCGCTCCACCGGTCAACTGCGGAGCTGGGTCCGTTACGCGGTGGTGGGCTTCAGCGGCGCCGTCGTGAACGTCGGTGTATTGACGTTTCTGGCCGAGCGGCGCGCTTGGCCGGTCGGGTGGGCATTGGCGGTCGCCATCCTGCTCGCTTTGGTGAACAACTTCTTCTGGAACTGGCTTTTCACTTTTCGTACTTCGCAAGCCCTCAGCGTGGAACCTCGGGCCGGAATCCTCAGCCGGCTGTTCCATTACGGGAAGGTCTGCGCCACTGGAGTGGCGCTCAATGCCTCGCTGACGCTCTTACTGAATTGGTGGGGAGTACCGCTTCCCTTGGCCTCTGCGGCCGGCGTGACGCTGGGAGGCGCCTGGAACCTCTTCTTCAACGTACGGGCCATCTGGCGGAGTTGGGATTCGCCCACTCCCCGCCGCCACGGTCCGGTGTGGGACGACTCCGGCAACCGCAGGTTGGTTTCGACCGCGCACAACTCCTCGTCGCGCCAGAAGGGTGTGCTGGGCGGCATTCCGTAATGGGTCGGCACGCCATAATTCAAAATTGCTATAATGCATCCCATGTCCATCGCATGCTCGATAGGGGTTATGGCTTACAACGAGGAAGCCAATATCGCCCGGACGCTCGAGGCCCTTGTTTCGCAACGAACCGCAGGGGTAACCCTTTCGGAGATTGTAGTGGTAGCCAGTGGCTGTACTGACCGCACCGAATCTATCGTGCAAGATTGGGCAAGGCGGGACCCGCGAATTCGCTTGGTGGTGCAGCCGCGGCGCGAAGGCAAGGCCTCGGCAATCAATCAGTTTCTTCCGCAAGCACGGGAAAAAATAGTAGTGCTTTGCGGCGCCGATCTGCTGCCGGAGGCGAACGCTCTTGAAGAACTGGTAACTCCTTTCGCCGACCCGGCGGTGGGATTGACTGCGGCCCGGCCGGTGCCCGTCAACGACCCCGGGACCTTTATGGGGTTTGCCGCACATCTGCTCTGGAACTTGCACCACGAAGTCAACCTGCGCAGCTTCAAGGGCGGGGAGTTGATCGCATTCCGCAAGATCTTCGAGCAAATTCCTTTCCGCACGTCGGGGGACGAGGCGAGAATCGAGCCGATCATTCGCGGTCAGGGATATGAGGCACGCTACGTACCGACGGCCGTCGTCCACAACAAAGGTCCACTCACGGTTGGCGATTTCCTGCGCCAGCGCCGGCGTATCTATTCCGGACACTTGGATTTGCGCCATACGCTTGGCTTCACCGTAAGCACTATGAGCGGCTGGAGGGTACTGTGGATTTTACTGCCCAACCTTGATTGGCGGCCGCGGCCTTTTCTCTGGACGTGGGGTGTGGCGGCACTCGAAGCGTACGGGCGCTTCCTCGGCAGGCGCGACTACAAGAAACGACGCGACCACTCCGTTTGGGAAATCGCAGAGACAACCAAAGATCTCAAGGCAAGGGGATAGCGGCGACATGCATTCAATGGCTGGCGTTTTGCTGCGCGTTCCGCTGTTCAAGCTATACCGCCGGTTTGGCTGGCCGCCGATGCTGCCGCTCAACTTGACCCTCTCCCCTTCCCCTAAGTGCAATTCGCGTTGCCTCACTTGCAATATCTGGATGAAACGCGAGGACGAACTAACCCTGGAGGAGTGGGATAAGGTCCTGGCTTCCCTCGGCCAGACCCCCTATTGGTTCACGATCAGCGGTGGGGAACCGCTGATGTACCCGCACGTGGTCGAGCTCGCCCAGTTGGCGTACGAACACTGCCGGCCGGGTGTCATCAACGTCCCTACCAATGGAATCCTGCCTACGATCCCTGAGCGAGTGGAGCGCATTGCCCGGTCGTGTCCCAAAAGCCGGGTGATCATCAACCTATCCCTAGACGGGGTGGGGGAGAAGCATGACTTTATTCGTGGCGTCCCGGGCAACTTCAAGAAATCTGAGCAGTGCCTGGAGCAACTGCTGTCCTTGCGCAGCCGGCTGAGCAATCTGACCATCGGAATCCACTCGGTGGTGTCGGTCTTCAACGTGGGCCACCTGGGCGAAATCATCGCCTATGCCGACCAATCGGGCGCCGACCAGTTCATCACCGAGATTGCGGAACCTCGAGTGGAGCTTGACACGGTCGGATTGCCCATAACGCCCAGCCCTGAAGATTACGCGAAGGCCATAGATCGTGTAATCGCCTACGTGGAAAGCAGACGCTTCACAGGCATCGCGCGCATCACGGAAGCTCTGCGTGTTGAATACTACAAGCTGGTCAAGCGCATCTTGGACGAGGAAGACCAAGTGATTGCCTGTTACGCCGGGTGGGTCAGCGCCCACATCTATGCCGACGGGACGGTCTGGCCTTGCTGTGTGCGAGCCGACAATCTGGGCAATCTCCGCAATCATAAATATGATTTCAAGGAAGTCTGGTTTGGCGAGAAGATCAAAAAAGTACGCCGGAGTATCGCCGCGAAGGAATGTCACTGCCCGCTGGCCCGCGCATCTTATACCAACATGTTGCACGACATTCCGACGCTGGCGCGCATAGGCGCAAAGGTGTTGCGTCCAGGGTAGCGCGGGCGTCTCGCCTGCTGTGGCGCGGGCATCCTTGCCCGCGAGCCCTGGCGGGAGCGGGACGCTCCCGCAACACCGGGCGAGACGCCCGCGCTACGCCAAGTTCGAGATTCCTACAGAGGGGGACCCATGGGCTTCGATTGGTTGAACAAGTTCCAGCATGACATGGAGAAGGAACCGGACTACGCCGTGAGAACTTTGGCGGCCTACCGCCTGGGAATGAAGGCTAAGGGTCCCATAGTAGGCGTCTTGGTTCAGCCGGCGCCAAACTGCTGCGACGCGGCGCAGAAGCTGCCTGCCGGTAAAGTTTACCATCCTGACCAGGCTCCACTTCTGCCATTGCCGGACTGTTCCCAGGGCCACCGCTGCGGCTGCGTCTATCGTCCCGTGATGACCTATCAACAAGCTGAAGAAGGGTGAGCGTTTGCGCGCTCGTTATACAGAGTATATGACGGCGTGGCGGCAGGCGCCGCTCCGCTCAGCCGGCATCCGGCACGGCGTGATTATGTGGGCGGCCCTGATGTTGGCTGGCGGCCTGGACTATGGGGTCAACGTCTTAGCTGGCCGTTGGCTCCAACCCGCCCAGTACGGCATCTTTGTTTGCGTAGGGGCTATCCTGCAAGTGCTGGTTTACCTGTCGCTCGCCATCCGAAACGTTGTTGCCGTCTACACGGCGAAACTGGGCGTCGAAAGTGGCTCCTTCAAACAGGTGGGAGATTTCGTGCGGCGCGCGTGGCGCTGGAGCTGGTGGCGGGGTCTAATCGCGGCAGCGCTGATGGCCCTCATCAGCCCTTTCTTGGCGCCTCTGCTGCGCCTGCCTAACCCCTGGCCGCTGTGGGCGGCCAGCCCCATGATGCTGCTGTTCTTCGTGCGGCCGGTGACCGATGGGGCGCTTCAGGGGATGCAGGTCTTTGCGGGCTTGGGAGTGGTGCAGGTCACTCAATCGGTTCTGCGATTGTTCTTTGCCGCCGGGCTGATCTGGCTGGGATGGCAGGCCGTTGGGGCCATCGTCGCATTACCGCTTGCCTGTACCGTTGTCCTGATGTTGGCACTATGGTGGCTACGCCCCTATTTCCGGGCCCGCGGCGAGCTTCTTGCCCGCCCGGTGAGCTGGCACTACTCGTCTTACACTTTGTTGGGACTGGCAGCCTTTGGCGTCTTGGCGAACCTGGATGCGCTCTTTGTAAAGCACTTTTTCAACCCACGGATGGCAGGCAACTACGGGCCGGTGGTTACCCTGGCCAAGATAAGTTTGTTCCTACCCTTGGCGATCGGCATCATCCTTCTGCCCAAGGCGGTGCAGCGTCGAGCCCTGGGTCGAGATGCCCGACCGATCTTATTGCTGGCGCTAACGGGCGCGCTGGTCCCGGGGCTGGTTCTGACAATTTTCTATTCTCTGTTTCCTGGGTGGTTGGTGGGAGTCATATTCACCGCTGCCTACGCCAACCCCGGCATTGTCTTGGCACTGGCGAGCTTGGCCGCGAGTCTCTACGCCGGTTTGAATATCTGGCTGAATTACGCTCTTTCTCTGGAGCGCCCAGCGTTTATCTACGCCCTGGTGGGGGTTCTCGTTTGGCAAGGAGTGGGCATGTTTATGTTTGGCCGAGAGAATCTGGTTCACATGACAATGGTCATGGTCTCAGCCGGTGTGATAGGCAATCTTGCAGGCTTCATCACCAGTTGGCACATTGTACCCGCACCCAGAGCGGTCCGCGAAGAGGTCATCGGGCCATGAGGTCCCGTTCAGTACATGAAAGGGTGACGCGAAGCGATGGCTAAATACACTCTTAAGGACGCTGGCTGGTACATATTCATTCGTATAACTATCGGGAACATTCTGCACAATGCGGGGTCAGCGCTCGGCATAGGACTAGCCTCTTACCGCGAGCCGACGAGAGTTGGGACCATGCGAACTATACGCGAGCTCAAAAGGCGGCTCGACATGGGTATTACGCCGCTCGAAGCGATTCAACTACTCTCCCTCGTGCGCGCCACGGCAAAGCTCGGTGGCTGTATGGCCGAAGTGGGCGTCTATCAGGGAGGGACCGCGCGCCTAATCCGTGAAGCGGACGCCTCACGACCTCTTCATCTGTTTGATACTTTCGAAGGAGCGCCGGCCCCAGGAGAGATCGACACGTCGTTCCTGTGGGGACGACCCCGGAAAGGGCGATTCGCGTGCTCGCTAGAAGATGTCAGGAAAAACCTCGGAGATTGCGGCAAAGTGCATTTCCATCCAGGGTTGTTCCCGGCTTCAGGCGAGGCGGTCAAGGATGAGAGGTTCTCCTTCGTCCACTCCGACGTTGGCCTTTACTCGGGCACGCGGGGCGTCTTGGAATTCTTCTATCCACGGCTGCTTCCCGGTGGCATCATCGTCTCCCATGACTTCGCGACCGCCCGCGGGGTGCGCGAGGCTTTTGAGGAGTTCTTCAAGGATTTGCCAGAGCCGGTGATCGAACTTCCCGGAAACCAAGCGATAGTGGTCAAGCTATAAGAAGCAATGCGACTTTCCTCACTCGCGCCCGATCTGGACAAGGGCTGGCGATTCGGCCAGTCGTGAGAGCCTCGGCGGGTTCTGGCGTGAACGTGCGTACGCTTGCACCCAGGTAGATGACATCACGGGGCCACTCAACCGTTCCGCAGTCGGTGGCTTGAAGTGGCCGCAAAGGCGGCAGAAGATCCGCAACTCCGTGATCATGGGGTCGTCAGGTTCGGGCAAGGTTTTTCGGCCTAAATCCAGGCCAAAGGTGCGATCGATGGCTCCCGCCACGGCGCACGGATAGTAGCCGTAGGGCGTTACTCCCAATCCGCACGACCACGTTATATAGCAGGCATTTGAAAAATCTGACCTCCCGTACTCTTTGACATCGATCGGCGCGACATTGAAAGTTTGAAAGCGTGGCTGGACTTTTGCGTTCTTCGCCGAATTCATAACCTGCACGCCTGGAGGGAGGAGAGAAAGTACCTTGTTCACCCGCTCGCCGTATCCGTTTGTTTTCAATAGGACGCGGGCCTTGGGAAAATATCTGGAGCGATAAGCAAGAACCAGATTCATGATCTCCAGGACCTGCGGATGACTCGCCGGCTCTCCTCCGGCAACGCAGATACACTTCCATTGGACTCGACTCGCCCGGCTCTCTTCTAAGAAATGGTGCACCTGCTCCAAGGACATGCGGTCGTTACTGGGGTCTTGCTCGCAGGAGCGATTGCAGTTGTAGCACCTCAGGTTGCAGGAATAGGTGATGTCAATCGTCACCCGGTCGCGACTCCGCGACCAGATTCGTCCAAGGAGCCGGGTCGAAAGTGGCTTGATTCGCCAGAGGAAGAGCCGGGTACGCCTTCCTTCGGAGGCGTCGCGGACCTTGCTGCGGAGCGATGCTGGGAGAAGCGCTTCCAAGTAGTGATGCTCGTGGAAATGCCGCCACAGAAGCTCCGCCCACCTGTGCAGCCAGTCAGGCGCGTGCGGTTCAAGGTACCTGAAATAGAAATAGTAGCCGATCACGCCTTCCCTCTTTGAACGGCCTCACGGCCGCCGGAATTCAATTTTGCTTTCCGGAGCCCGCATGACCGCTTAAGGGCAGACGAATCAAGCGGTGGTCGCGAACAACCGGATCAGAGAGCACGACGAGATTATATGCCGACTGCGTAAATCAAGGAACACTGTCCCGTCCCCCTCCGTTGAATTAGTCGCGCTTAAGCGCCACCGCGCCGGCAACGGCACGGTGCAACGGCAAATTACGCGGTTTTGGGAAAAAAGAAAGTGATTTTGTGCGAGACGCCGATGACGGTAACGTCGTTCGGAGGGCCGAGGCTCTTTGTCGAATTCCTGTAGAAGATTGCCTAATAGAATTGCGGAGGTGAAGCATCATCAGGCCGCGTGGGCGATCAAAGGCTCCTTACGCGCGAACATGTGGACTTGATTTCGACGCGGGGATGTGGTGATGTGCCTAAACCCCATAGAAGCGACCAGTTCCCTCACATCTTGAACGGTTATACCTGCCCAGGGATGAATCTCGCAAACGAGGAGCGTGGTCACTGGGCCAGATAGCAGCCCCCGCAGGCCCCGTAGCACTGGCAGTTCAAAGCCCTGGACATCGATCTTTACGACTCGCGGGGGCGGAAGGCCGCGAACCTTCCAAAACTCGTCACCGTTGACAACCTCAACCGGCTCGTATTCCGCGCTCGCCTCGAGATGCCCTTCGGGGGCCACCAGCGAAGGGGAGGGCACGCCCTTCACATAAAGGCGCCCTATCCCTTCCTTTTCGCCCAAAGCGACCCTAAATGGACGGGCGTTGCGAAGCCCATTGAGGATTAGGTTCTCTTGGAGCCGATTGAAATGTTGGATTTCGGGCTCGAAAGCGACCACGCGCCCCGCTTCTCCGACGGTCCGAGCTGACAATATCGTATAGACGCCGACATTCGCTCCGATATCCAGGAAGACGTCCCCGGGACCGAGGCTACGCATGACAATCTCCAGGATATGTGTTTCCGTCGAAAGGGTGGATTCGACGCGAGAAAGATCGCGTGGATTTTGCACGCGGAACGCTGCTTGGATGCCGAACAAACTGCTGCGATAGATTCCATCCGCTTGCACAACACTCTGGTAATGATAATCCCTCAAGGTCTCAGCTAGCCCAAGCGCACCGAGTGCAGAAACCAACTTAGGGCTGTAGGCCAACCGCAGCAATTTGGGATTACGCAGGAATCGCTGTAGTACGTTCATCTGGTCTCTCCCTTCGCGGTGACTGGCCTCTCGCTCTTTTTTCGCCGACCATCGGGAGGGCTTGGAGGCGTTGCCGGACTGCGCGAGTGGACTGATTCCGCTGGCAAAAAGCCGGGCAATCAGGAACGTCCGGTCACCGCCGCTTCCCCATTCTGGGAATTCAATACGGTGGCGGCTCAGTGCACATCCGGGATTATGGGAGCGTTCTATGAAAGGGGTTGTCAAGAGGAAAATTCCTCGGTTGGCCGGCCTACAGGTGTCACCTTGCAAAGTTCCTGGTCCCGAGAGCGGAAAGCTTGACATCACCAAATCCTGACTTATACTTGACCGAGTGCAGGTGACACTACCCCCTTCTTCTGCTTCGGCACGACCTCGCCCGCTCATCCGGATAAAGGACATAGCTTGGTTGGTCTACCTGTACCCTGCCCGCTGGCTGGCCCGAGTGCTCCCAGTGCGCAGCCTCTACGGGCTCGGGGACGCCAGTGCCGTCTTTGCCTCGGCTTGTCTCCGCGGTCCTCGGAAGGCTCTGCTAGAGAGGCTCGCGGTCGCCTTCAACGCAGACACTGCCGATCCTCGCCTGCGCGCCATCGCCGACCGTTACTTTCGGAACACCATCCTGGCGTACTTCGACGACCTCCTGATTGAGCGGCTCTTGCGGGGGCTGCGTCTGCGGAATGTCGAGATTGTGCATCTCGAGAACCTCACGGAGGCGCTTTCCGCTGGAAGGGGCGCGGTGCTGGTCAGCGGTCATTTCTTTGCAACCCGCTTGGCCAAGCGTTACCTCGCCACGATCGGTTTTCCTTCTCTATCGGTGCGGAACAGTGAACCTCCGGATCGAAGGGCCGGGCAGCTAGGCATACGCCTCCTTCAGAAACGCTATATGGCTTTTCTTGGCAAGGTGGTGGGCGACGAAGTGTCCATCCACGATCCGGACTGCAGCCTGAAGATGCTCGCGAGGTTGCGCTCTGGTGGCCTGGTCTATTGCCACGTGGACGCAACCTTCTCGCAAGAAGTGGTCAAACGCAGATTCTTCGGACAGGAGGAGACCTTTGCAGCCGGATTCCTTCACGTGGCGAAGCTTGCCGGCTGCCCTCTTGTTCCGTTACTCTGCCTGGGAAATTCGCGACGACTGAGGATTGAGTTCGGAAGGGCGCTTCGGCTGGAAAACGCGCCGGACCGAAGGAGTTTTGCCGAGACCAACTTGACGGAAGTACTTCGGATCCTAGAGGAGCAGATCAAGAGCCACCCTGCGGAATGGGATTTTTGGATCCGCTGGTCAGTGTGATTCGTTGAAAGCCATGTTTACACCGGACCTCGTCTTGCAGCGATTGCGGCGTTTAGCCAGTAGTTCCCTCAATCTGAATCTGACTGCCGAGGAACTTGCTACTCTCACCCGGTTGGATGAGGTAACAGGCTTTGATTCCCTGACCGTCCTCGAGTTCGTCTCCGCGGTCGAGAAGGAGTTCGGCCTCACCTTCCAAGCGGGTGAGCTGAGAACCGACTTCCTGGCCGACCTACCGAGACTGGCCGAGTACATCTCGGCGCATTCAGGTGCGGCATGCTGAGGGAACTATTCGACTCCGTCGTCAGCCGGCAACCGCAGACTCTCGCGCTGATTGAAGGCGAGACACGACTCTCCTATGCGGACCTCATGTCTCGCAGCGGCCGGTTTGCACGATACCTGGTCGAGGAGCTGGGACTGCGGCGCGGAGACTACGTCGCCGTCTGCCTGCCGAACTGCTGGGAAGTTGCCGCCGGGTTTCTGGCAGCCGCAGGCATTGGCGCGGTGTGGGCCCCGTTCCATCCGCAGTGGCGCAGCCGCGAGATCGCGTGGCTGGCAGGCAGAGTTCCCTTGCGTGCGCTGGTCACAAATAGCCTCCTGCAACAGACTTGGCGCGACGCAGCCGCCCGGCCGCCGGGTGTCGTGCTGATCGATGATCCGGCAATCCAGGACAGGCTGCTCGCCTCGGCCGCGCCTCTGGCCACATCCCCGTCCATGGAGGACGAGGTGTCGGTCTGCTTCACCACGTCCGGATCGACTGGCCGGCCGCGCGTGGCTCTTAGAACTCAGGCAAACGTGTTGGCCGCCGCAACGAGCGCGGCCACCGTGCTCGGTGTCAAGCACGGGACGCGTATCCTGAGCGCCATGCCGTTCCACCACGCGGGCGGCTTTGAAAATTGCCTGCTGGTGCCGCTGCTGTTTGGCGCAACGGCAGTTGTCCTGCCGTCGTTCACTCCAGCGGGAGCCGAAGCCGCAGTAGCACAGGAGCGGGTCCAGTTGCTTATGGGATCGCCCTTCATTTACTCGATGCTGCTTGAGAGCAACGCCAACCGCGCCTCTTTTGCGTCTGTGGAAACCGCCATTTCGACCGGCGCGCCGATGGCGCAGGACATCGCCCGCCGCTCCGAGGAGCGGCTGGGCCTGCGCGTGCGGCAACAGTACGGCACGACGGAAACCGGAGTCATTGCGATTCAACCCCGGGACACGCCCTTTCAGCCTGGTATCGCCGGGCATCCCGTCGCGTCGGCTGAGGTCCACATCCTGGATGAGCGCGGCGAGTGCCTTGGACTCGGTTGTAACGGAGAAGTGGCCGTGGCAGGTCCGGGTGTCGTGACTGGATACCTCAACGAACCCGATCTCAATCAGGAACTGTTTCGAGACGGCTTCTTCAGGACAGGCGACCTCGGAAGGCTGGATGCTTCCGGAACGTTGATCCTGTGCGGACGTTCCAAGACGGTCCTCAACATTGGCGGCATCAAGGTGGACCCGGCCGAGATAGAAGGTGTCCTGCTGGAAATGCCCGAAGTGCGCGACTGCATCGTCTGCGGCGTCCGCGACACACGGCAAGGAGAAATCGTTGTAGCCACCATCGGAGTTCGGCCCGGCTCCACGCTTTCTCGCCAGGCTGTTGTGGCGCACTGCCGGCGGCGGATGGCGGAGTTCAAGATACCTCGCCGGATTGAGTTTGTCGACGCGATCGCCGTCGAGGTCACTGGTAAGAAGCCGAAGGCTTGGGGAACCGAGGGGGATGAATCCCACTTTAAGCGCGACGAAGACGCTCCGGGCGACGATGCCCAACGGGTAAGAGGCAAAACCGGCTAGAGCGGCTGGACTTCCCTCCGGCTCAACATGGAGGGCCCGCTCGTCTCTGTACGCCGAACGGCGCCGCCGTGTTCCCCATTCTCCTCAAACGTACCTCGCCCCAGCCACTATTCCGTGCGATTTAAGCGCATCCAGACCCCTCCATCTCTGACTGCACCAAAACACGCCGAAGGCGATATACTTGTCATCGCTGTTCGGGCGCCCCTCCTTATGTCAGTTGCCTCTTACAAGGCAACCACACACCATGGGTGCCCTTTGATAATGCGTGTCCATCAGCCCGCGAGCCGACGGGGTGAGAGCGTTGTCCAGCGGCTAAAGCAATGGTTATTTCGTGACGGCTCCTAAGCGTATGCGCGTGTTTATCACCGGCGCCACTGGCTTTCTCGGGGGAGCTCTGGCGCGTGCCTTGGTGCGGGAGGGCGCCGAGGTGCACGCCCTTGCGCGGCCCACCGCCGACCGTAGCGCGCTGGATGGCGTAGCTATCACTTGGCACGAGGGTGACGTGACTGTGCCAACCAACCTGAGTGGTATTATGGCTGGGGCCGCGTGGATCATTCATGCGGCCGGACAGCTGGGCCAAGTCGGCGTGCGGGAAGAGGTGTATCACCGGCTGCACGTGGATGGTACCCGCAACGTCATGGCGGCAGCCCTCGCCACAGGGAGCCAACCGCGCGTGCTGCACGTGAGCAGCGCCGGGGTTCTGGGGCCGATTACGGGAGGCCCAGCGGCCGAAGACGCACCGTATTGCCCTGCCAACCCATACCAGCGGAGCAAGGCCGCCGCCGAACAGGTGGCCCTGGAATTTGCCTCGCGAGGGTTACCCGTGGTCATCTGCCGGCCCGAATTTGTTTATGGGCCGGGTGATCGGCATGTTCTCGGACTCTTTCAGGCGGTCCGTCGCGCTCGGTTCTTCTATGTTGCCGGGGGCCGGCACTTTTGCCATCCCACTTTCGTCGGCGACGCCGTCACCGGGATGCTGTTGTGTCTGCGCTCCGGGGGTTCCGGGAGGATCTACCACATCACCGGCCCGCGCCCGGTGACTTTTCGGGAGTTGGGCGAGACAATCGCCATCGCCCTTGGCGTGCGGCCACCGTGGATGAGTCTGCCCCGTTGGGTAGCCATGCTGGGGGCGATAGGGCTAGAGGTGCTGGGGCGTGTGAGCGGTCGGAAACCTCCGCTAAGCCGGACAGGAGTAGCTTTTTTCGGCGAAGATCGTCTATATTCCTGGCAAAAGGCCCATGAGGAACTGGGCTACACGCCAGAGTATGATCTGGGCACGGGCGTGGCCCGTACCATCGCTTGGTATCGCCAATATGGGTGGTTATGACTCCCTCACATGATCCGCCCACGAATACGGGAAAAGGAACGCATCATGAAAGTCAGCATTTTCGGATTGGGTTATGTTGGTACGGTGTTAGCGGGATGCCTGGCCAATGATGGACATGAAATCGTAGGCGTCGACCCGGTCCAGACAAAGGTCAACCTGATCAACATTGGCCAATCCCCCATCATCGAAGCGGACATCAGTGAGATCATTGCATCGAGCGCCCAAGCCGGCCGACTGCGCGCCACGGACGACGTAGCCCAAGCCATCCGGGAAACGGAGTTGTCTTTCGTCTGCGTCGGCACGCCGAGTCAGCCCAATGGCAACCTCGAGCTAAGGTACATCAAGCGCGTTAGCGAGCAAATCGGCCATGCGCTCAAAGACAAAGCCGCGCGGCACACGGTCGTCGTCCGCAGCACCATCTTGCCGGGAACTATGCGCAAAATCGTTATTCCCATCTTGGAGGAATCCTCCGGGAAGAAGGCTGGGGCTGACTTCGGCGTCTGTCACAATCCTGAGTTCTTGCGTGAAGGTTCTGGAGTGGAGGATTTCAATTCCCCTCCCAAAACGGTGATCGGTGAGTTGGACCAAGCCAGTGCCGACCTGCTGGCTGCGTTCTACGGAAAAACCGATGCCCCGCTGATTAGGACGGATTTGGAAACCGCCGAGATGATCAAGTACGTCGATAACAGTTGGCATGCGCTCAAAATCGGCTTCGCCAATGAAATCGGTAATCTCTGCAAGTCTTTCGCCCTCGACGCGCATGAGGTCATGGAGATCTTCAGTCAGGATGAAAAGCTCAACATCTCTCCCGCGTATCTTTTGCCCGGTTTTGCCTTCGGCGGCTCCTGTTTGCCCAAGGATCTCCGAGCGTTGGCTTATCAGGCCAAAATGTACGATCTGGAATTGCCAATTATTACTTCCATCCTGTCGAGCAACGAAATGCAGGTTGCCAGGGGCTTACAGCTCATCATGGAAAAAGGACACAAACGGATCGGGGTTTTGGGCTTCAGTTTCAAAGCGGGAACGGACGATCTGCGGGAGAGCCCAGTGATCGAAGTCATCGAACGTCTCATCGGCAAAGGTTATGACCTGCGCATCTATGACAAGAACGTGAATATCGCCAGGCTGGTTGGGGCTAACCGGGAATTCATCCTCAACCACATTCCGCACATATCCGGGCTCATAGTCGACGGTATCGATGCGGTTCTGGATCACGCTCAAACGGTCGTGATCGGCAACAAGGATCCCGACTTCCGGAACGTGCCGGAGCGCTTGCGCGAGGATCAGGTCCTGGTGGACTTCGTACGAATTACCGGTCGCAGGAGCGAGGAGGGCAAGTACGATGGCCTATGCTGGTAAGCTGCATGGGGTTCGGGGCAGGCGCAGGAGTTTGAAGGATCAATAGGAGAGCCGGCGCCCGCCCCATGGGCTGGGCGGACCATACTCCATAGTCCATCCCCTCAGGAGAATGAGAGATGAACGATCCGACACGACACAAGACGCGAGATGACAGACGCAGAGCGCGAGAAAAGGAAAGAATGAAGCAGTCGAACGTTGCGACGCAACTCAACGCGCAAGACGACACACTTGCTGAAAGGAGGAGACTGGACTTCATATTGATTGCCGTGACCGCAGGGGCCGTGCTCGGCTTGATCCTCTTGGCCCGACCCTTCTACGGCGCAAACGACCTGTCGCGATGGTCGACCGTCTACAGCCTCGCGGAACGAGGGACCTACAACATCGATGAAACACCCTGGCCTACTACGATTGACCGGGTCCAGCTCAACGGCCACTTCTACTCTGAAAAGCCCCCGCTGTTGCCGACTTTGCTCGCCGGCGAGTACCTGCTCCTGAAGAAACTGAGCTTTGGCCGGTTGAGCTTTCGCAATAGCCCGGAAAGTGTCGTCCGCATTATCTTAGTTTCCATAAACCTCGTGCCGCTGGTCATTTTTCTGGGTCTCTTTTCGCGCCTCCTCGACAGGCTCGCCCCCGATCCCTGGATTCGAGCCTACGCCATGACGGCAGCGGGGCTGGGAACATTCTTGACGGGATTCAGCATCACGCTGAACAACCACACCGTCACAGCCTTCAGTTCGTTTTTCGCGCTCTATCCAGCTTTCCTAATCTGGTGTAAGGAGCAGCGCACCGCGCGGCTCTTTGCACTGGCAGGGTTCTTCGCAGGATTTGCGGCGGTGAACGAATACCCGGCCGCTGCCTTCCTGGTAGCGCTGGGCGCCGGCTTGGCCTGGAAGGCGCGACGGCAGACTTTAATCTGGTTCCTCCCCTTTGCGTTGCTCCCTATAGCAGGCCATTTCTGGACGAACTACCTGGTTACCGGAGATCTTCTACCCGCTTACTTGCACCCGGATGCCTTTGTGTTTCCCGGCTCCTATTGGATGATTGCTCCGATATCAGGCCGCGGGGTGGGCAGGGGGGGGATTGACAGCCTCTATGAGCCCTGGCCCGTGTACCTGTTCAACATGCTCGTCGGACACCACGGGATTTTCTCACTCTCCCCGATTTTCTTCTTCACCCTGAGCGGGGTCTGGAGTTCCCTCCGGTCCCGAGGAAACCCGCTGCGCGCCTTCGCGGCGCTTGCTGCATTCCTCACTTTGGTGTTGCTGGTCTTTTACACTTTCTTCACCGGTCGGATCTACGGCGGGTTGTGCTGCGGCCTGCGGTTTTTCTTCTGGTTGATCCCTTTATGGCTGATGCTGCTTCCGGAGGGGTTGCGGGGGAAAACGACTTACCGCTGGTTCCGCGGCATGGCCCTGGCCTTTTTGCTCATATCCGCAGTTTCGGTCTTCTACTGCGCCCGTAATCCCTGGTCACGGCCCTGGATCCAGGAATACCTGCATTACAGGCATTGGATCGATTACTGATGGTAATGGCCATGGCGCCCTTTGACCCCCAATAAAGACACGGCCTTAGGCCTGCCAGCGGCTAGGGCTGGGGCACGCCAGATCGGGGCCGCAACAGCCTCTCCCACTGAATGAGCAAAGAGGGCTCGGCAGGGCCTGCCCTCCAGCTTCTCAGCACTTGGTTATCGGACCAATCCCACAATCGCTGGGGTTCGAAATTAACGTTGACGGGCGATCCGTCCCAATCCCCTGCCGGATAATAGAAGGTGCCGACCACTTGCACCCACAGGGCGATGGCCACGGTCGCAGCGAACGCCACTCGCAGCACAGAGCGCGCCCGAATGCTACCCCACACCGGGACCAGGAACCAAGCTAAGAAGGGCAACAGGTCCGTGGAGTACCGGGGACCGAAGCACCACCCGCCCCACCAGTCCCCTCCGCCCGCCTGAACCACGCAGATGGCAACCAGTGCCACGATGAGCGGGCGGCTCCAGCCAAGACTCTTTTCCTTCCAGAGTCTAACTGCACCCCAGAACGCGAACGCCGTCCACGGCGTGAACACGAGCAAGCCACGGCTTGGACTTATCAGTGATCCGGGGAGGCCGGCAACGACACGACTCAAGAAAGGGAAATGGCCACCGCCTTCCCCTCCAAGCATCGGGGCCGGATAGCCGCCCAGGAGTCTTGCGAAGAAATACAGGTTGTAGGCGAACACGAGCGAACCTACAGCAACTAACGGCGTCAGGAACAGAACCCAATCCTTCCACTGCCTGCGGGCGAAATAAAACAGGAAAGGCACGATGAGTATGGCATCCAGGGGCTTGTTGGCGGCGGCCACGGCCAGGGCAAGGCCCGCCCAAAAAGGAGCGCTGGGTAAGTCGGGAACACAGAATAGCGCCCACAGCAAGAAGGCGAAACTCAGCTCCGTCAGCCCATGTCGCCAAAGACCCTGGCTCGATATCGCCCACGTGTTGCTGGTCAAACCGTAGATCAGTGCCACCACAAAACTGACGTTGCGCGAGGCGATCTTGCGAAGAGCGAGAAAGAGAACTGCTCCCGACATCGCGGCGATCACGGACGCGCTGAGTTTCTCCATCGTGCTGACGATCACGGTGAAGACGGGTGAAAACGGATCCGGTGGAGGCGACTGACGAGAAAACCACCAAGCTGGTAGGACGTAGAGCGGCGTCACGGCAACGGGGGTGATGATCGGATACATGGAGATGAAGTGACCGTGGGACCTGGCGGCGAAATGCGACCCATGTTCTCCCAGAGTCGCCGCAAGGGGGGGTGGAATCCATCGATCCAAGTAGAGGCTGTGGTCCAGCAGCAGGCTAAAGGGCAGGAAGCGAGCCGGGAAAGTGTCGATCGAATGAATGGTCCGGAAGTTCAGATTGTAAATCACAAGCAGAAGAAGCAAGAGACCAAAGATGGCCAAGTCACGCCGAGGTCGGGCGCTGGGGAGGTTCGGCGTTCCACCGCTGGGGCGGTCCGAACTCGCCGCTCTTGGTCGCCTCAACGCACCTGTTCTTTGGCGATTCCGTGGGCTCGCTTTTCTCGCCATGGCTGAAGGCTCATTGTGTCATCGCAACACTGACCCGTCAACATGTCACGCTAGCGGACCCCGCGCCCGCGGGGCTGACCACTGTCCACGCCGTCTCGGAGGGCATGGCTGTCAAGTCAACCGACAACACCTCAGTGCCATTCGCCGGTGCAGCCGGGGGAGTGCTTCACTAGCATTGATCCGCCGCGCGGCTGGAATGGATGTAGAATAGTCTCCTATGCGTAAAACCCTGCTGCTGGCGCTCTCCCTGCTCGGACTTTTCGATTCCCTTTATCTTCTCTGGGTTTATACATCACCGTCGCGGCCCATCGTCTGTCTGGGATCGGGGTGCGACGCAGTGCGGGCAAGTTCCTACGCTCACCTGTTTGGGCTACCACTTCCGGCTTTCGGAGTTGCCACCTACGCGCTTCTCGGACTGTTGATCCTTGCCGCAGTCTTGGTCCCGCCGCGCCTGGGGCGAGCAATCCAATACGCGGTGGCGGGGATCTCGTGTGTTGGCTTCTTGTTTTCCATTTACCTTACTTCGCTGGAAGCGTTTGTCATACACGCTTGGTGCGCGTGGTGCGTGGTCTCGGCGCTCGTCGTAACCGGCATTTTCGTCTTGTCGCTTCTTGAACTACGCCAGGCGCCCGCCCTGACGGATCCTATAACGGTGATGGCAAGAGTGAGGACAAACTTTGTCCTGTGCGTGGTGGCCCTCCTGATCGGCGTCCCGGCCTTCGTGTTGCTCTCCCAGCACGGCGGACTTGCACCCGTTGCGCAGGCTTCATCCCGGGCGCTCGCCGAGCATCTGGTCCGCCCGGAAAGCCACATAACCGGAAACTTGCGAGCGCCTCTTACGCTCGTCGAATTCGGAGATTTCGAGTGCCCAGGGTGCCGCCTCGCGGAAGACGCCGCTCGCCAAATCCGCGCCCAATACGCAGACCGGGTCCGTTTCGTGTTCCGGCAATTCCCCCTCATCAAGATTCATCCCCAGGCCGAGAAAGCAGCCGAAGCCTCGGAATGCGCAGCAGAACAGGGCAAGTTCTGGGAGGGCGTCGAGAAGCTTTATGCGGAACAAGCTGATTTGAGCGAGGACGCCCTCAAGCGCTACGCCGGAGAACTTGGCCTGGACCGAACCCGTTTCAACCAGTGCCTCGACAGCGGAGAAACCGCTTCGCGCGTCACCCAAGACCTGGCCGACGGTCGCGCGCTGGGCGTGCGCGCTACACCTACCTTCTTCATCGGCCCGAGAATGATTGAAGGCCCCATGGAATTCGGTCAGTTATCCCAGCTCGTCGACCAGGAGTTGGCCAGCCGGGGCGCAACGCCGGGTAGCACCCCGAACGTTTCTCAGAGTGCCGCAGTCCAGCCATCGTCGCAAACTCCTAAATCCCCTTCCCCGGCGCCCGCCGGGGCGAAGGCCCAGGATGCCAATGCACAATCTGCTAGTCCGTTCGGATCGAACCCAGGAGGAGCACTCTCCGGCTTCCAGACTTCGGTTGGCGCCTGCAGCGAGGCAGAGGCAAATAAGAAGCAGCCGACCTTGATTGGGACAGCCGAGGTCCGTCAGCTTCTCGACGCTACGCCAAAACCTCTGTTTGTGGACGTCAGGTCAGCCAAGGATTACGGTAGCGGGCGAATTCCCGGCGCTATAAACATGCCAGCGGAGAACTTTGGAAGGGATTGGAACAAGCTGCCCAAAGACGAGACCATCGTACTTTACGAGGGAGGACATTCCTCTGGTGACATCTGCGCTGCCAGCCGCGCCGTGGGGCGCGCCTTGCTCGAGAATGGATTCTCTTTCGAAAAGGTGAAGGTCTACCAAGATGGGCTTGCGGGGTGGGAGAAGGCCGGCCAGCCGGTCCAGCATTAGGGTAGCGAAAAACAGGGGCACCTCGGGATTTGAGTCCTCCACTTTGCCGTTGACACCACAACCCAGTTATGGTAGCCTATTTGAGTTGTCGCAAGAGAGCCCTTCGAAGCAGGCGCGGGAGAGGATTTCGGAATCGGGCCCGCGGACGAAGGGAATCGGCAGGAAACGGAAAAAAGATACTATTTTGACGGAACGAAGCTACCGATCTAGTGGAAACAAAGGCCTTAGCTTTTTAAGGCGCTCAAAACGAACTGGTTTTTGAGTGCACGAAAGGCCAATCAAAGCCAAAAAAGTGGCCCAAAACCCGCCTATTGTGTGGCATTGAACCCGACTTCGAAAGGAGTCTTCCGTGACAAACTCTTCGCTCCGTGACGGCCTTTTGGCGTGCAGCGTTTGCCTGCTCCTCGTCGGCGCTAATGGGCGGGCAGCAGAAACCGTGCCTCCCCAGGATGCCCGCGCCCCAGCGGCCACTGGCCTAGCTAGCCCTGAGAAGATTGTCCAGTATGTGCGTGACCGCTTCGAGGTGCCGGAGAGCGTTAAGGTAACCGCCGAGCCGCTGCAGAATTCGCAGTATCCCGTTTTCTTTCAAACAATCGTTACGACAGACGACGGCAAGGAGAAACGGTCCAGCAGTGTTTTCATCACCAAGGACGGCCGCTGTTTCGTGCTGGGAAATGTCTTTGCCCTGCCCCAAGGCTCTACCGACGAGATCATACGTTGCGTTCGCGAAGTTGCGAAGCTCCCACCCCAAACGGAATTGAAGATCGGCACTTTCAATGAAACGTTGTCCTCTCAGTTCCTCAAGGCGGTCATTACGGCAAACGACGGGAAAAACACACAGACAGCAGAGATCTTCATTACGAAAGACCGGCGAACCGGCATCCTGGGCGTCGTCTTGCCCTTTCGAGAAGATTTTGTTCGGCGTCTGATCAACACAAATGATGTGCCCAGCCTGGGACCGAGCAACGCTCCGGTGACCGTCGTGGAGTACGCCGACCTCCAATGCCCGGCCTGTGCCCTCCTCCACGAGTTTCTGGAGAAGGAACTCCTGCCTAAGTACGGCGATAAAGTCCGGGTCATCTTCAAGGAGTTCCCTCTCCCCATGCATGACTGGTCCACATCCGCCGCGGTGGCCAACGAATGCGCGTATCAGATTAATCCATCGGTCTTCCCCCGCTACCGAACCCTGGTTTTTGCCAATCAGAATGTCATTAACGCATCGAACGTCCGCGAGCGTCTATTAGCTCTGGGGGACGACGCAGGAGTTGACCGTTCAAGACTCGCCGCATGCATCGACTCCAAAGCCTCCCTCTCGCGAGTCGAGGCAGCACGTCAAGAAGGAGAAGATCTCGGTGTCAACAAAACCCCTACGACCTTCGTCAACGGCAGGATCATAGTTGGACTGGCGTCCCACGCCACCTTCGACCAAATCGTCGATGAAGCCTTGGCGGCTGGGACGAAAACTGGAACGGGTGTGGGGACTCCCACACCGTAACCCGTTCTCCGTCGCCGTTTCACGCCGATCATCCGCGCCACTTCCATGGGCGGGTGACCTTAGGTCAGCAGTTCGACGGCGCGCCAGCGGCGTCGTTCGAGCGGCTCTTGAGTTCAGGTGGGGCGCATAACTCACCTCCCGCCCGGAGTACAGGGCATTTATTATGCGGGAATCAATAACGTGAACCCGAAGCAGGTTTTGCCCGGCGAGGTGCTCGGACATTACCGGGTCGAGGAGTTTTTGGTTGAGGGTGGTTGGAGCGCCGTTTACCGCGCACGGGACCTAAGGCTGGACCGAACAGTTGCTCTGAAGGTTCTCCTTGAGGGCCTGCAGGGGGATGACGCTACCTGGGGCAGGACGCTGAGCGAAGCGCGCCTGGCCTCCACCCTCAGCCACCCCAACATCTGTACTATTTACGACGTGGGCGAAGACGAAGGGCGAGCCTACGTCGCCATGGAATACGTTGCCGGTCGGCGGCTGTCTGACCACATCCGGCACGGAGGCTTGCCCGTCAGTACGGTTATCTCCTATGGCGAAGAGATCGCCGGAGCGCTGGCGCATGCCCACGAACACGGCATCATTCACGGAGACATCAAGAGTTCGAATGTCCTGATTACAGAGGAAGGAATCGCCAAGTTAGTTGATTTTGGTCTCGCTAAGCGCTTTGGACCAGAAGACTTGAAGATAGCAACGAGTTCTCAGTCGTCGCTGGCAGAGATCGGACCGATTGCGGGGACATTGAGCTACTTGGCCCCCGAGGTCCTACGCGGGAAACCAACAAGCATTCAGAGTGATATCTGGGCGCTGGGAATTCTGTTGCATGAGATGGCCTACGGGGACCCGCCGTTTAGGGGAGAGACACCGTTCGAACTAAGCACCCAGATTATGACAGGTCAGCGCGGGGCACCGCCGCTGGAGATCCCCCACGGCCTCGATGCAGTCATTGAAGGCTGCACCGAGAAAGACCCCACGCTCCGCTATCAGAGCGGCGGAGAAGTGCTGGAGGCGCTCGAAGAGCTCGATAGGGCATTCACCGCTTGGTCTCCCGAAGCACAAGAGCACCCGTCTAGTTGGCTTAGGCGCATCTTGTTCCGCGGCGCACTTGCCGCTGCACTCCTAGTTGGTCTGATCTTTGCCGTTCCTTCCGTGCGTAACCTGATGTTCAGGCACAACGCGGTCACAGTTCCGACCCCGGTCCCGGTGCGCCCCCGGACGACCCTCCCGAAACACCCAACCGCTACCTCCCGAAGCAGGAGTACCCGCAAGCCGGTGGCGGCGCGCCCTGAGCCTGATTTCCGCGCTTATTACGAGCAATTGCTGGCTCAGGGCAAGACCAAAATGCAAGCCCTGGTGGCCGTCATGCGAAAACTGCTCGACGCTATCTACAGCATGTTCCGACCGACACCGGCCTGAGTTATGCTGTTAGATAACCAGCAAATAGTAAATAACCTGGGTGTCCAAAATTATTTCTTTATATATGCGCAAACTAAACTTGCATTCTCTCGGCCAGTTGATCCACTACGCCATCCGCAATGGCATTATCGCCTGCTAGCCAGGGCCCTCTGACATTAAGTCTACAGCATCTTTTAGTGAATACTAGGTGTTACACCCTATTGACACAGCCACTAACGACGGCTTATGGTGGGCCTCCTCGACCCCATAGGCAAAGGCCGAGCGACGGCGCCGACCATGCCGCAATCCTTCTCAGGATTGGTCCGCTCCTCGGGAGAGATGCAGGCGCTTTGCCGCCTAATTACGAGGTCCGCGTTAAGGCGGCATACGGTATGCGAAAGCGAGAATAACAAAACTCGTAATGCATCTCATAAAATCCCTGCTCCCTCCCCTCCGTGCCTATGCGCCACGTTTTTGACTGACGTCATGAAAGTATGCGATCAAAGCATCGTCTCAGGAAATACGTTACTTGGCAGCTTCATTTAAAGGTATTTCAGGACTTGTTAATGGATACACTTTAGACAGCCCGTGAGGGCAGCCCCAGCAGGACATGATGGTCTTGCCAATTCCAAACCTCTCACTCCTGACCACCCTGGCAAGGGCCATTCTGGCCACGGTTACGGTGGGGACGCTTGCACTAGCCGTGGGGGCCATGGTCCGGCGCTGGCATCTCGATCGGCTTGACCGCCGGGTTAAAAGCCTCTGCACCCAGTATGCGCTCACTCCCGCGTCGCTGCTGGAAGGTAAGCATTCGGCGCAATGTCTGGCAAGTCTGCGCACGCTCCCTTTATCCAGTCTCGAGCTCCTCCTTGAACCACTACTTCTCAAATGCGTCTCCGCTCCGCCTCTCGCCACCGTCTTAGAAGGGCTGTGCCTGGAGCTTGGATTGATCGATGTTTGGCAGCGGCGGCTTCTCGATCAATTCGGGCCCGTTTCATTGGGCGCGGCACTCTCCAACCGCGACAGTCTCCTCCATTTGTTTTCAGGCCTGCACTTCTTGCTGCGTGCCCGAAGCGCAAGAAACCTGGGGCTGCTGCGCCACCAACCGAGTTGGCCCATTCTTGTAAAGGCCCTGGACGATCCGCATCCAGACGTTCAGCAGGTCGCTCTACGGTCGCTGGCCGCCCTTCGCGAACCTCAAAGTTTCCCGGCGCTCCTGGATCGAATGCATAAGGCGTCCACGGAAAACCATTCGCCTCTCTCTCTCTATTCTCTGAAGGTTGCGATGGCCAAGTTTTCGCTTTCCCAAGCCCCACAGCTCCTGCCTTCGCTGCGCCACCCGCATCCGCGAGTACGCTCGGTGGCGGCGGAGATTCTGCGCGAAATGGCGAAGAGCGAGCCGGCTGGGAAACCAGCCCTTTTCCAATACATGAGCGTGTTCGACCGCGAGTTGGCCACGCTCACTTCCGATGCTGATCCTGAGGTCCGCGCCCTGGCTGCCGAGGTGATTGCGCATCTCGATGCTGTGGTCTCCAGCTCTGTTTTGCGCCGGCTGCTTCAAGATGCTCAATGGTCGATTCGAAGGGAGGCGTTGCAGACTTTGGCTCAGCGGCCAGGGCTTTTGCCGATGGCCGAAGCCCAGGGGTTCCTCACGGATCCCCATCGGATGGTCCGGCAAGCTGCGCTGCGGGCGCTTCTTGCTTACGGACGCGAGGGTGTTTCCAAGCTCTACGAGCAATTCCTGGAGACAGAAGATGAAAGCCTGAGGGAACAGATCCTCGAAGAGCTGGAACACTCAGGTCTGATTTTGAGCCTCCTTCAAAACTACGGTGAAAGCCCCGGCAATCTGGAGACTCGGGTGGTGGACCGGCTCGTGACCATGGGCGCCACTCGTTATCTTCATACGGCGCTCAGTAACAGCTCCGGCCGTCAGCTCCTCCAGATTCTATTTGAGAAGCTTGGGGAACGCCGCGAGCCGAAGATTGAAGCATGGGTTAGACTCTGCGCCGCTCTTGATGCGGCCCGCGGGCCGGGGCAGGCCGCTTGCGCCGACTCGAAGCTGGCCGCCTGAAAGGACCCCTCATGGACATGTGGGGATCGCTTTTCGGACATGCACTGATTTTCTTCAACCTGCTGATTCTCTCCTACTTTGTAATAGGCAACGGGGTCTATACGGTTCTGATGGCCATGTCTCTGAGGGCCATATGGATTCATTCTCGACGAGTGGCCTACCAAGGGTTGAGCGAGTTGCGAGGCTCGTCCCTCACGCCTCCGGTCACCATTATCGTGCCCGCCTGGAACGAAGAACGCATTATCGTGGAAACGGTTCGCTCCGCCCTGGGGGTGGATTACCCCTGGATCTCGGTAATCGTGGTCGATGACGGGTCGACCGATTCGACTCTGAAGCGATTGACGTCAGCCTTCAAGTTGGCCCCCACGGATCAGGTTTTCCACCCCGCCCTTCCCACTCGTGCCGTACGCTGCTTTTACTTTAATCCTCACGTTCCCAATCTCCTGGTAGTTCACAAGCGAAGGGGTGGCAAGCCCGACGCGCTGAATACGGGAATCAACGTCTGCCGCACCCCTTATTTCTGCTGCCTGGACGCGGATTCCATCCTGGAGCGCGATGCGCTTTTGCGACTGATGGATCCCATCCTCAGGTCGCCAAGGGAAACCGTTGTCAGCGGCGGTATAGTCCGAATCATCAATGGATGTACGAGAAGAAGTGGCCAGATAGTTAAAGTGGGGCTCCCCGCAACTTCCTTGGAGCGCTTTCAGGTTGTGGAATACCTGCGCAGCTTTCTTACGGGACGGAACGGCTGGTCGCTGCTGGGAGGGACCGTGATCGTCTCGGGAGCTCTCGCCCTATTCCAGCATAAGGCTGTAATGGAGGTGGGCGGGTTCAGCGCCGATACCGTCACCGAGGACATGGATCTCATCATCACGTTGCGGCACTGGGCGGACAAAAACAAACGCGACATTGAAATGTCATTCACTTCCGACCCTGTTTGCTGGACCGAGTGCCCGGCCTCTGTGAGCATGTTGGGCCGCCAAAGGCGTCGTTGGCAATTGGGGCTCTGCCAGACCCTTCGCAAACATCGCCAGATGCTCTTCCGTCGTCGGTATGGAATGGTCGGCTTATTCAGCTTGCCTTTCCATCTATATGTGGAAGGACTGGGCGCCATCGTCGAATTCCTTGGATATTTCCTGGTGCCCCTGGCCTTCTTCAGCGGCCTTATGTCCCCAGCACTGCTGATCTTGTTCATTCTGCTGGGCCTGGCTTACGGCGGCTTCCTGTCGGTAGGGGCCGTGCTCCTCGAGGAAATGACCTACCGACGCTACCCCAGGCCTCGAGACCTCTTGGTATTGCTCGCTTACGCGATGCTCGAAAACATGGGTTACCGCCAACTCATTCTTTTCTTTCGCGTCCAAGGAACGATGAAATTCCTGGTTGGATCGCACCGGTGGGAGAAGGTCATGCACAAAGGACAAGCACTCTCTTCGGATGCGACGGACTTGACTCCTGCCTCCGCGCATGTGAGTGCGGGGAAAGCAGGCTAATCCCTCAATGGGTGCCCGCCTGAGGGGGAATGATGGCGCATCGCCACTCAAGATCGCGGTTATTTCGCGCTTTCCGGGAAATGCCGCCGCCTGTTCTTTTCTTAGCGATGACCCTGCTTCAACCTGGCTCCGTGGGTCTCCGTGGACAAACCCCTTTGTCGCCCAGAGAACCGGCCCCTGTTGCGGGAGAGTCGCCAAGCCAGGCTGCCCATCCGACCCTCGCCAAACCCGGGGGCGCGCTACCTGGAAATTCCCCTCCCCTTAAACAATCCGCTGTTGCCTACCTGAGGCGCGGGGACTTGCCGGCCGCGATTCAAGCCTATAAGCAAGCCTTGAAACTTGACCCCAGTGATCGTGACCTCAAGCTCGGTCTGGCACGGGCGCTTAGCCTGAGCGGCCACCAAGAGGAGTCGAAAAGCTTATACCAGGGTCTCCTGGCGAAAACCCCGCAAGACGCCGACGCGCTGGAGGGTCTGGGGCATGCCTTTCTCCGCTCGGATGATCCCCTGGAGGCGCGCTCTGTTTTCGCGCATCTCCTGGCGATGCACCCTGCCAATCCTGAATTTCAGATCGACTTGGCTCGGGCCGAGACACGCTTGGGCAAATACAAGCAAGCCCGGCAGATCCTGTCCTCGGTTCTGGCCGTCCAACCCCGAAACAGAGAGGCGCGCTTGCAGCTCGCCTATGCGAAACTATATCAAGGCAGGTATGCAGCAGCGCTCGCTGATTTCACCCAACTGCTGAAGGTTGACCCGACAGACTTTGACGCCTTGCTCGGCAATGCGCGCATCTTCTATTTTCGCGGTGACATTGCCTATTCCTACGCGCTCGTCAGCAAGCTGGTAGAAGACCGCCCCAACGACTTCGACGCACTCCTCTTGCTCGCCAACTTGGAGCGCGCCCGCCACCAGCGGCGGCAGGCTCTTGAACTCCTTGCACGATTAAACCAATTGAGCCCCGGTAACCCTGAATCAGGTCAGCTCGAGAAGGCTCTTCGCCAGGAACAAGAGGTCACCTTTCACGCTTCCGCCTTCTACGCGCGTGAAACCAGCGCCGGCAACGGTTCCCTGGATCTGATCGGGTTTTCCGGCCAGGACCTGCGCCGGTTTGGATATGAGTCAGGCATTGGATTTTCTGCGTTGCCCCGAACGAGCTCGTCATTTTCCTTTGACGCGTTGCCTACGACGAGCCCGGGAGCAATCGGCGGAGCGGCTGTCCCCTCTGAGTTCATGTACCGTCAAACGACAGTGGTTTATCCAAGACTTATACTGCGCGGGGGCGTGGGCTTGATACGATTCGGCCCAGGCACGTTGCAAGACATTCCGGGCCAGTCCCAACCTGTCTCCACGGCAACCTGCCGCCCCTTGGGATTCGTGGGGGCGAGCTACACCTTGAAGGAAACCCTCACCTTTGATTTGGCCCTGGCTCGCGACGCCGTTCCCTATACTCCCCTTTCTGTGCGCATGGGTGTCATGGAAACGGGCTTAGACGGAGGATTGAAATTCTCCTTTGCTCCACACACGGAGCTGCGGATAGATTATTTCCTCGCCCATTACTCATCCATCAGATTCCAGCAGCTTGACCTCGTAAATGGAACCCCGAGCCTGGTGGAAGGCACGGCGGTCCACGACCAGGCACATGGTGGTTCCGTGGCCCTTGTACGCAACATCCTTCGGTTAGAGCATTCGTCGCTAGACATGGGATACGAAGGTCGGGTGTACGGTTTTGCCCGGTCCCAGTCCAGTGTTTATATGGGGTTCTTTAACCCCTCGTTCTATCAAGTGCACCAACTCACAGCACGGCTTTTTGGCGCCCTCCGGGGCCCGCTCGGCTACGATTTTGCCGGCGGGTTCGGTGTACAACAAGTGGAAAAGCACCAACCTCTGACCGAGGCCTTGAATTTGAATCCGGGCCTTTCTCTTAGGATCAACCCCCGCCTTTCCTTCAAGCTGGGATACACGTACTACAACTACGCGCAAAGCCTGGGTGTGATTCGGGGTAACGCCGTTACTATATCGACAGATTCCAGATTCTGACACGTTGCCGCGAATAGCCACTCTATTCTCATCCTGAGCCTTGGCTGCCAAACCCGAAAGCGGGCGGGGGATTCACCGCTCGGTTGTCAACCGGTAAGCCGATGAGGTGAATAAGCCTGAGGCTAAGGCCGATGGGAATTCCGGCAAACCCCTGTTGGTGCGCGACGATCCGTAGCGCCCAGAATCATCAGCAAGAAGAAGAACGTGAGCACAATCTCCGCCCGCAGGCAGGCCCCCAGGGAGTACCCTCGCGGAGAGTGGTTGGCATAGCCGTTGCCGGCGAAACCCGAGCTTAGGTTAAAGCTGATTTTGCCGCTCGCGATTATGTACAGTACGCCCCAGGCGGCAATCGCCCCTAAAACCTGACCGATGACGTAAGGAACCGGATTACAAACTGGAAATCGTCCGCCTTGCTAAAACGAGATAGTGACCGCGATCCCGATGCCCGGGTAATTGCGGTCATATATGTAGTACCCATCGCCGGTGTAATCGATATACACGTCGTCGGTTTCGTACCAGTTCGGAGGCCACGCTTCGGGCCACGGATCCATGAACGTAACCCAATAGCCGTCGTACTGGAAGCGCGGATATCCCCCTACGAAGAGCATCGGAAGGGCGTTGATGCGGAAGAAATGGCCACGTCCGAAGTAGTTCCTGAAGCGGTCTTCCGGAACTCGGTAGCCGTTGTAGCCGCCGCGTTGCTGCCAGGAACGGTGTTCGTCATTCCACGACTTGGCGCGAGACTGGACGAAACCGCTGCGCACCTGCCCTTGGTGTTGTGGGACGCCGCTATGGTGGACGCCGCCATAAGTGGCGCCCGTGGCCTGGACGCCGCCATGATAGGCGCCGCCGAAGCTTTGTTGCGGTCGTTGCGCAGGTCTATTAGCCGGCTGCTGATGCTGTTGCTGTGCGGCTTTCTCCCCCTGACGCTGTTGCTGTGCGGGTTGCCTCTGCTGTTGTTGCTGCCCCTGTTGCGGTTTCCCGCGCTCCTCTTCCTTTTGCTCATGCTGTGCGTAGGCAGGAGCAGTGGTTCCGAGAAGAAGGAGCAGAACTCCCGTGCTGATAAGACCAACTGGTTTCATAAGTGTTGCCTCCGTTACGGTGATTTCATGCGCCCCTCGCTTGGCACGTCGGGCGCGGTTGTGGTTTCCGGTGATTGTCTCTGGTAGACCGACACGCAGATCGAGGGCAGGCACCTGACCGCCGCTGAATGCCGTTGTCGGGCGAGGTTGCAGTCCAGCAAAGCCGGCCCCAGCTCCAGCAACAAAGGAATGCCCGTACTGTTACTCGAACGTCTCCTGAAGGTCACGCGCTGCCCGCCGTGCACCTCGGAACTGAAGACAGCTTGGAACGGCCAAATTGCGACGGTCGCACGCATGGCGCTTCTCGGCCATGCATGCGCCTGCCGGAACCTATTTCGTTGCTGTTGCCTTGGCCTTTCTGGCTGCGGCCTTGGCTTTGGGAGGTGCTCCCAGAAGCACCTTCAAATCCTCGGAGTTGTAAGGGTAGTACTCAAGAGACTTCTGCCCCGTTGTGCTGAGAACAATGTCCACTCGGCGGTTGTTGGCCAGTATGAACGTGGGAAGCTGCTTCAATACCCTCTTGCGCTCCTCAGGGGTGAGGTTGGGATTCGTCTCAGTCAGCTGCTTGACGGCTGCGGCGTCGAGGTTCTGTTCCTTGCCGAACCATTTGTCCTCGATGTTGGATTCGGCGATTCCCTGCTCGACCAGGAAGCTTCGCACGCGTGCGGCGCGCCGTTCGGAAAGCGACATATTGTATTTGACAGAGCCGCGCTTATCCGCATGTGCTTGCAGGATCAGGTGAGCTTCCGGCCTCAATTGCACGTATTGCTTGAAATTCGTCACGAGTTCCTGCAGGCGCTGTTGCTGGCTGGGAACCAGCCCGCCCTGGTGGTCCGCCACGGTGGGCAGACTAGTTGGAAAGTAAATGCTGTTTAGAGACAGCTTAACCTCGAGGGCTTGAACGGTCGCTTCTAGTGCCGGCTCAATGGACCCGACAATGTGCAAGCTTGCGGTCTGCGTGTCAGAACCCCCGCAGGCATTGGAACTGTGGAGAGCATAGGTGATGGTTTCGTCAATCGGTCCCACGTCGGTCTTGCTGGGCGTAGGTTGAACAGTGCGGTTACCGGTGGGCGATACGGAACCGAACGGATCAAGCGAAGCGGTGTCAGCCCCGGGGGCCGACCAGGCGAGCGTAGCGCTCCCTTGCTGATCCACTTTGTCGCCTACCTTGTGGTAACGAATCTCCGCCGGGGTCACGCTCAGCGAACTCTGGATGTTCGAAGCCACAGTGACCGTGGCGTCGGAAGTTGTCACGCCGCCCGGTCCGGTGGCGGTTAACTTGTAGTCGGTGGTCTGCTTGGGTTGCACCGCTTGCCCGCCCGAGGCCGCGACTTCTCCGGCTCCGCTCAGCTCCACGCGCGGAGCGTCGGTCGAGGACCACGTGAGTTGAGTCGAGCCCCCACATTCAACCTGGGCTGAGGCGGCCGATATCTGCGCCGTCGGTTTGGCCACGGCCACGCTGGAAGTTTCTGCCTGAAAGCGTGGCAGAGAACCCAGAGACTTGCCCTCTGGCCAGTCGGCGGTCTTCTTCTCTCCTGGGTTGGCCAAGGGGATAATCGTTCGCTGGTTTGCGCCCACGGTAATCGGCCCGGAATAGACCGTCCCCGAGCAACAGCTAAGAACGGTGAGCTGATAATCTCCAGGGGGTACCACCAGTCGGCGCTTCCCGCCGCTGGCCTCACCCACGTTGGCGACAAAGAAGTCCGGCGTATCCCCGTTCAAGAGCACTGCGGCCCCCTGCGGACCGTTAAGCTCTATCCGCCCCCAAGGGCCTGGCACGGTCCCGGGAATGGCCTCCAGCGCCACAGACAGGCTGCTGGTTTTTCCGTCCTCCGCCGTGAACTTCGTGGTATACGGTTTGTAACCATAGTTGTAAACAACTAGCGTATGCTCGCCTGGGTCGGCCTTGAAATTGCCGCCTCCCCATCCTAGCGGCACGCCGTCAATAAAAACGTACGCTTGCTTGGGAGTTACGTTTAACTTGAGGTGTCCACATTTTGCCAGGAGAGGTGTGGCTCCCAGCAAGAGAATCAGAATGCCCAAAACGTAAACGAATGGAACACGACGGAACCTTCGCATAAGGTCTCCTCCCCTGAGTCTACGGTACTTACCCCGCAACGCTTGTTTATCAGAAAGAACATCCTTAACTCCGCGCTTCAAGAACATCTCTGTTATGTCGCCTCCGTAGGAGGCTTCTTGTTTGCTATCGTCCGAATTGTGACCTAGTGAAACCCATTGGTCAAGGACATATTTCCCCCTCCACGAAAGTCCTCGACGCGAGGGCCATCCTGAACGAGAATAAGGGAGCCGCTCGAGCGCGAAAGGTCAGGAGCGTATTGCTCACGCATATTGGGAGTCTAATCGCGGCGAACGTCACAAACCTGACGGGAGGTCATACTTGAATGGACTCATCCGAATTGACCCGCCTTTATGATTTCACCGGGCAGACAGTCGTGATCACGGGCGGGACTGGAACCCTGGGCGGCGAAATTGCCTGCGCGCTGGTGGGATGCGGAGCTAATGTTGCCATCCTGGACCGCAATCTGGACCCCGCCCAGCACATTCTGGAGCTCATGGAGCCGCGCGCGAACCACGCGGTGGCGGTCCGCGCCGATGTCCTGGACCAGGAGAGCCTGCGCCAGGCCGCCAAGATCATTCTGGAGAAGTTCGGCACTGTTCACAGCCTGGTGAACGCGGCGGGAGGCAATAATCCTCAGGCTACTACCACATCCAACCTCTCGTTTTTTGATCTGCCGCCGGATTCATTGCGCTGGGTGTTTGATTTGAACATCCTGGGAACGATGCTTCCCTGCCAGGTCTTTGGAAAAATCATGGCGGAAAAAGGCGAGGGAGTCATTCTCAACATTTCCTCTATGAACGCGTTCCGCCCTCTGACCCGAATACCGGCCTACTCGGCCGCGAAGGCTGGAGTCAGCAACTTTACCCAGTGGCTCGCCGTACACATGGCTCAGGTTTACTCGCCGCGCATTCGTGTGAACGCCATTGCGCCGGGTTTCTTCCTGACCCAACAAAACAGGTTTCTGTTGCTCGACGAGAAGAGTGGCGAAGTGACGGCGCGCGGCAAGTCGATCGTCGAACACACGCCCATGGCTCGTTTTGGCCGAGCCGAGGATTTGTTTGGGGCGGTCTTGTGGCTCCTTTCGCCGGCTTCGGCCTTTGTCACGGGGGTCATCGTGCCCATTGATGGCGGATTCTCAGCGTATAGTGGGGTCTAATCGAGAAGCCGAGCTACTGTAGGGCCGGGGCTTGCCCCGGCCAAGGCCGCCCCAAGCGGCGGCCCTACATGAGTTTGTATGTGGAGGAATGGAGCCGATGGTCGTGGGAAAAGGATTCGCAGACCGATACTTGATCCACGAGGAAGTCATTCACATCACGCAGCAGGGTCTGAGCTCGCTGGCGGTGGATGGCAAGCGTGTCCTTATCATCATCCCTGACGGCACACGCACCATGCCCATGCCGCGCATGTTCGATCTCTTCGAAACGCAACTTGCTCCGCGTGTGGCCGCCTTGGATTATCTCGTGGCGCTCGGCACTCATCCCATAATGAGCGACGAGCAATTGAGCGAGCTGGTGGGGCGTCCGGTGAGGAACGAGCTAACCGGCAAGAGCCACATTTTCAATCACCACTGGGAAAATCCCGCGAACTTCGTGACGCTTGGTGTCATCCCCGCCTCCGAGATCGGTAAGATAACCAGGGGGCTGCTGGCCCAGGAGGTGCCCGTCCGGCTCAACAAGCTGATTCTGGATTACGACCAACTCCTTATCTGTGGGCCGGTCTTCCCTCATGAAGTTGTCGGGTTCTCCGGGGGAACCAAGTATTTTTTCCCAGGAATCGCCGGTCCGGAAATTATCAACCTCACTCACTGGCTGGGTGCGTTGATGACTAGCTACAAGATTATCGGCGCCGGTTATACGCCCGTCCGTGCCATCATCGATCGAGCCGCCAGTCTCATCGACCGGCCTACGGCTTGCTTCGCCTTAGTAGTTACGCACGAAGGTCTGGCAGGGCTCTTTTTCGGCTCCCCGCAAGAGGCTTGGAAGGCGGCCTCGGCCCTCTCCGCCGAAAAGCATATCATTTACGTACCAAAACCCTTCCGGCGCGTGCTCTCCGTGATGCCCAAACTCTACGGCGATCTCTGGACCGGGGCTAAGGGGATGTACAAGGTAGAACCGGCGGTCGCCGAGGGCGGTGAGGTGGTGATTTTTGCGCCCCACATCGGCGAAGTCAGCTACACACACGGCAAGCTCATCGATGAAATTGGGTATCACTGCCGTGATTATTTTCTGGCGCAGTGGGACAAGTTCAAAGACTATCCGGGCGGTGTGCTGGCGCACTCCACGCACCTCAAAGGGCTAGGTCAGTACGACCAGTTCAGCGGCAAGGAGACGCCGCGCATTCAAGTGACGCTGGCCACGGGGATCCCAAAAGAACGGTGCCGACGTCTCAACCTGGGTTATCTTAATCCCGCGACCATCCATCCCCACGAATGGGAGAGCCGTGAGGACGAGGGCATCCTCGTCGTGCCCCGGGCTGGGGAGATGCTGTATCGCGTCCGGATTCCCTGCCCTGCTGAGCCCGTTCGCGTCGCTCAGGGTAAACTCCGCGAAGCATCTCTGTAGTTCCTCCCCCAACTGAGCTGGCAGCCCCGTATGCGAACTGCCGACATGCCGCGGTGGGTTCGTCGTCCGCCAATAAGAATGGCGGACTCCTCGGGATGGCAGGCACAACTTACGCGCACTGTTCCCAAGACACACTCGACCTCGAACGTGCGATTTTAGGTGTGTATTAGGGACTCCCAGACAGGAAACGGAACAGCCACTAAATCCACTTCAACGCGCCGCGATTCCAGAGCCAGATATAACCCACGACCAAGATCCCCAGGAACACGAGCATCTCCACTAGGCCAAGCAGTCCCAGAACCTGAAATTGCACAGCCCAGGGGTAGAGGAAGACCGTCTCAACCTCAAAGACCACGAACAGGATGGCGACCACGTAAAAGCGCACGGTATAGCGCCCGCGCGCGTCGGATTCCGGCGTGATGCCGCACTCGTAAGGCAGGACTTTCTCCGGGGTTGGATTGAAGGAAGGTCGGAAGTACTTGGCGATCCAGAGCAAAGCGGGGAAGGTGATGCCCGCGATGGCAAAGAAAATCAAAATAGGCCCGTATTGGTTGAGCATGATCGTTGCACCTCTTTCCGGCATCACCCATCATAGCACATGTATCCGGCCGGAGGTCCAGGAGGATGCTGAAAAACCGCCTTGAGGCTTCACTTTGAGCGTAGTTGTCAGTAGTCCGAGCACATTCCCATCCCGGATTTGGTGATATACTTACAGGCGTAGCTGGAGACGCTGAAGAAGTTGTGCATGCTTACGAGCACTTCTTCTTTTGGTACAGGCCCTGTGACCTGCTGGTGATTGATACCTCCGAGATGGACTTTGTCGATCGGAGCGAGCATTTGGAGGAACGTTTGCAGCGGCTGAGCCAGCCGGTCAAGGACGCGCAGTATTTTCTGCCGCTTGGATCCGCGCCTGCGGACTGAGACGGTCGTGAGTGACTGGTGGCGAGAAATCCAGGTGTGAAGGGAAACGCAGGGTTTCGTCGCTTACTCAAGCAGGTTTGACCCTCTCTGTCCAGGCAAGTGGAGGCCCTCCCGGGTCCCCGGACGCTCTGTAACAAGCGCCGGAACTCCAGTCCTGCGACGGAGAGGGTCTTGTTTTTGTTGCTCAAGACGCCTGGCAGTCGGTCCGAGGTTTTCGATTTTGGATTTTAGATTCTCCATTGGGGATTATCGCTCTTGGATTGGCGATTTCGGATTCTCCATTTTGGATCTTAGGTTTTGCGTTTTGGATTGGTGGTTTTCGATTTTGGGTTTTGGATTCTCGATTTGAATTTTGAATTTGGAATCTGAGATTTGGGATTGGTTGTTTGAACTCTCGACTTTCGACTTCTGAACTAGGGAGCAACGCCATGGACCACAACACTGAGGCCGTGAGCAAAGTCACCGTGCCCTGGATCCTCGAATGTAAACTGCGGGGTGAAAGGATCGCCTGCTTGACGGCCTATGACTATCCCACGGCGCGGCTGGTGGATGAAGCAGGGATCGAGATGATTCTGGTAGGCGATTCCCTGGCCCAGGCTGTTCTGGGCTACGACTCCACCGTGCCCGTTACCGTGGATGAGATTCTCCACCACCTGCGAGCGGTTCGCCGCGCGACACGCCGCGCCCTGCTCGTTGCTGACTTGCCCTATGGCGCATATCACGTGAGCGATGAGAAGGCCCTGGAAGTTGCGATCCGGTATGTGAAGGAGGGGGGCGCCGAGGCGGTCAAATTGGAAGGCGGGCGTAAGCGTGCAGCCCTCATCCGGCGCATCGTGGACGCGGAAGTCCCCGTCATGGCTCATATCGGATTGACGCCCCAGTCCGTTCATGCCATGGGAGGGTACAGGGTGCAGGGCAAAACATTGGAGTCGGCCGCCGAGCTTCTGGAGGACGCCGAGGCGCTCGAAGATGCAGGGTCATTTGCCATAGTTCTCGAAGGCATGCCCCGAGAATTGGCGGCCATCGTTACCCAACGACTGAGGATTCCCACCATCGGCATTGGCGCCGGACCCGACTGCGACGGACAAATCCTGGTCTTTCATGATTTGGTGGGGTTAAGCTTCCTCCCGCGCGCAAAGTTTGTCCGGCCTTACGCCGATACTGCTGCAAACTTGCGTCAGGCCCTTGCACACTTCCGGCAAGATGTTGTTGGCGGCCGCTTCCCTGACGATAGCGAGTCTTATCACTGGCCCGCCAGCCTGCGCGACCAGTTTGAACGAGAGGTCACACGCGGCACCCGATGACCTAAGAGTTGTTATGCGTCCGCCGAAACCGCGCATTGACCTGACACAAAAAAATCACGCCGACACGCATTCTGAGCTAACATCAGGTATCCATGAAGACGCGATGGATCACCACCGTCTCTGAAATGAAGGCATTTAGGGCCGAGACAGCAAAGTCCTTGGCGCTCGTCCCCACCATGGGAGCCCTCCACGAAGGACACCTCAGCCTCGTCCGTCAAGCCAAACTCCAATGCGACGTGACCGTTGTTTCTATTTTTGTGAACCCGACCCAATTCGGCCCTGCGGAAGATTTCGCGCGTTATCCTCGCAGCCCGGAAAAAGACCTCGAGCTCCTCAAATCCTTGGAGGTGGATGCGGTCTTTGCGCCGAGCAGCGCGGAAATTTTTCCGGCAGGTTTCGTTACCTTTCTCGACCCGGGCCACATCACCACTGTTTTGGAGGGCGCCATTCGGCCGGGGCATTTTCGTGGCGTGGCCACGGTGGTTTTGAAGTTCTTCAATATAGTGAGGCCCGATGTAGCCTTCTTCGGCCAGAAAGACTTCCAGCAGGTGGTTGTCATACGTCGCTTGGTCGAAGACCTCAACTTGCCGGTACGGATCGTCGTCTGTCCGATTGTCCGGGAAGCGGACGGCCTGGCGAAGAGTTCACGAAATGTTTACTTGAATGCGGAGGATCGTAAGGCGGCGCTGCTCCTCTCCCGCAGCCTCGAGCGGGCCGAGGAAATGGCTCAGACAGGCGAAGCTGATGCGCAAAAGCTTCTGGAGGAAATGCGTAAGACGTTCGAGGCGGAACCACGCGTCCAGCTCGACTACGCCGCCATCGTGAACCCAGCCACTCTTGAACCTGTCGGACAGGTAATTCCGGGTTCGGTGGCGCTGGTGGCCGCTCGGCTCGGTACCGTGCGCCTCATCGACAACCTGATCTTCGGCCCCCCTGGCTCACCTCCTCAACTGAGGCCCCAGCCTGCCTTGACAACCCAACCGGCGGAAAAGGAGAGCAGCGCAACTGCCAGGCCTGGAATCGAGAGCTTGCGTCTAAGCATAGAGAATTGCCGGGACTGCGCAGCCGTTTCTTCCATCTCACTGCCGCCCCGAGAGTTCCTTGCCAAGTACCTCAAACGCGACTACCCGGACCTGCATTCCACGCGCGTGCTCGTGATCGGGCGATCCGCTCCCATCAACCCCGCCGGGTTGCCCTATTGCCGCCCGGAAGCGCCCAATCGCTTCGCCACCGGGCTCTATGATTTGCTTGGCGTGAGAAACTTTGGAGAGTTCAAGGCGCGCTTCGCCCTTACCGACGCCGCCCGCTGCCATGCAACAGTGAACCGTGTGGATGCAAGAACTCTTGAGTATTGCGCCAAGCATCTTCGCGAGGAATTAAAAGTCTTCCCAAACCTGCAATCAATTGTCACCCTCGGGGAAGATGCATACCTGCAATTCCAGAAGCATATTCTCAGCCGCGAACCGGCGACCATCAAACCTTTCAAGCAACTCTTGAAATCGGAAGGCTGGGCGCAGGAAACCGTCCTGCTGCCTTGGCATGGTCAGCGAGGCGTGCGGATCTTTTATTGCTACCACCCCACTTTTGATAATAATAAGAGCCCTTCTCTTGCACCCTACCTCGAATAGCCTGATTCGTCAGCAGTGATGTGGCGGCACAATGCTCGCTTAGGCTGCGCTGTTAGCCCGGATTTCTCACCATATTGGACGCTCTCAAGGGACTGTCGGAAGGGCGGGGCACGAGGCACTGGAATAATCAGGAAGGCCTTGTAACGGCGGGTCCCGCCCTGCGGGACCCGCCCTTCCTGACCCGTGGTGAGAAATGCGTTGTTAGGACAGCCGCACCGGGCCCCTCGTCATGCGCCACCTCCCCGAATCCCTCACCCCTTCAGCGCCGCCAGGACTTCCTGGATGTGGCCATCAACTCTTACCTTTGGAAAGACGTGCGTTACATTGCTATTGCCGTCGATGACATACGTTGTCCTTACAATACCCATCGATTTCTTTCCATAGAGGTTCTTTTCCTGCCACACGCCATAAGCTTCCAGGGTCTTGTGGGCGGTGTCGCCGGCCAGGGGGAAATTCAGCTTGTACTTGGCCTTGAACTTCTGAAGCGCCTCGACGGTGTCGCCACTCATCCCCAGCACTCTTGCTCCCAGCTTTTCCAGTTCTTTCTTGGCGTCACGGAACTGGTTCGCCTCACTGGTTCAACCCGGGGTATCGGCTTTGGGGAAAAAATAGAGGACCAGGGTGTGTCCCTTGAAATCTCTCAGGCTCACGTTTGCACCCGAATCTGAAGGCAGAGAAAAATCCGGGGCTTCGTCACCAACCTTAAGCATAGACTACTCCTCTCGTGACAATTTCACCTTGAATGGATTCACTAACTCAACTCCTTCTTTAGAACTTCCTGCACCAACTGCGGGTTCGCCTGGCCGTGCGTGGCCCTCATCACTTGCCCAACGAACCACCCCAGCGTCGCAGTTTTCCCTTTACGGTATTGCTCGAGTTGTTTGGGGTTAGCCGTCATGATCTCGCGAACGATGCCGACGATTCTGTCCGCATCGTTGATCTGTTCCAAACTCTGCTCGGAGATGATCTGGCTCGCGGTTTTGCCCGTGCTGAACATCTGCACCAGAATGTCCTTCCCCATTTTGCCACTGACGCTTCCCTTGCTGATGACGTTGAGCAAGTTCGCGAGGTCATTCGCGGAAATGGGCGATTCGGTGATCTCTTTGTTGGCTTCTTTCAGTAGGTAAAGAAGCTCGCTCAGCACCCAGTTTGCGGCCAGTTTTGGCTCACCACAAGCCTTGGCAACCACTTCGTAATAGTCTGCCAAGGCCTTTGACAAAGTAAGCTGAGCGGCGTCGTAATCCGTCAAACTGTATTCGCGCAGAAAGCGTTCCCGCCGCGCCTCGGGAACTTCGGGAAGTGAGCGCCGGACCTCTTCTTTCCACTCTTCGGTAATCACCACGGGCAGCAGGTCGGGCTCCGGGAAATATCGGTAGTCGTGCGCGAACTCCTTCGAGCGCATTCCGTAGGTGCGTTGTTCGCGGCTATCCCACAGGCGGGTTTCCTGTGGAATCGTTCCACCGCTTTCCACAATTTCAATCTGCCGCTCGATCTCATAATCGAGCGCCTTCTGGAGAAACCGGAAGGAATTCAGATTCTTCACTTCTGTCTTCGTTCCGAAAGCCGAGGCGCCGGCCAGCCGCACGCTGACGTTCGCATCGCAACGCAGGCTACCTTCCTCCATGTTGCAATTTGAAACCTCGAGATAGAGCAACAGCGTCTTGACGCGCGTGAGGTAGTCATAACACTCTTCGGGAGTTCGCAGGTCAGGCTCGCTGACAATCTCCGCCAGCGGCACCCCCGAACGGTTCAGGTCGATATAGGAATTGCGGTCGGAATCGGGAAACCCCTCATGCAGCGATTTTCCCGCGTCCTCCTCTAAATGCACGCGCGTGATGCCAACGCGCTTTCGCGCCCCGCCCACCTCAATCTCAATCCAGCCGTCCTGCGAAAGCGGTTCATCGTATTGCGAAATCTGATAACCCTTGGGCAGATCGGGATAGAAATAGTTCTTGCGCGCAAACCGCGAACGCGCATTGATGGCGCACTTCAGCGCCATAGCTGCCTTCATGGCCATGGTCACCGCCTCTCGATTTAAGACAGGCAGTGCGCCGGGCAAGCCAAGACACACCGGACAGACGTGCGTATTGGGTGGGTCGCCGAAATGCGTCGAACAGGAGCAGAAGATCTTGGATTTGGTCAGGAGTTGGACGTGTACCTCGAGTCCAATTACGGCCTCATATTTGGCGCGAACCTCAGTGGCAACAGGCATATTCCCTCTCGACCGGGCGAATTTTCTCCCACTGGGCCATTATAGCGGATTCCGGAGTGAGTCATGCAATTGACCCATTGATCCATTGAGTCATTCATTGAAAAAGAGCCAGCAAGTGCTCTTCAATGATTCGATGACCCGATGGCTCGATGATGCAATTGAAAAAGTCCTGGGCTACACGTGTCGACACAATGTCTCTTGACAATACCCCGGCATTATAGTAGCCTACTAATGTGAACAGCTGCAACCCGGAGGAACTTCTTTTCCTGTTGACGTCACACCCCGCCCCGGGCTGATCTCTATCCTTGTCTTCGGGTGGACACAGGGAGCAGAAATCGGAGATTAACCCTCTCCCTTGGGGAGAGGGCAAAGACCCAATTCGGTCCCGCATGGAAGCGACTGAAGGAGCCGGTAGTGTCCTAATTTGAAATTTGGGTCACTGCGCTGCGAGTTTGGCATTTAATGTGCCTCGTATCCACTCAGATATAGTTTGCTTGCTGGCCCTGGACGCGGAAACGATAGCCTTGTACTCGTCTGGATTGAAACGGACAGGAACGATCCTCGCCTTGGCGTGATTCTTCGGAAGCGGGGGACGGCCTGGGCCTCTAGTTTTCTTCCCGTTGCTCACGTTCTTTGTACTCCTTTACGATTGCGGCCCTTACTGCCAGTTCTGGTGAAGTGACTGGCGGAATATGCAGGACGGTGACGTGCCGCTTGGGATGTAGGGGATCGTCTGTGTCGTGCGCCCAGGCATAAGCTTTACTGGCCTTCGGGTGGTCCTTTAGGTCGAATACCTCAACAACACCGTCCCAAACTGTCTGACCGTCAAAGACTTCCTTAACCGGAACGCTCTTGACGTGGCGGGCTTCTGCGCCGTGCAGTTTGCGGATTACGTCTTCTAGTTCTTCAATGTAGGTCATGCGCTCACCGCGTAATTCAAGCCTTGTGCGTGCGCTGGGAAATGACTTCCAATCATTTGGTGTATTGCTCTGCCAAAAACATATCCATCGCTGCCGTAGCTATGTCATCGGTCGCTCTTGGTTCGCGACCGGCATAAAACAGTCCGACGTTAGATGTTCCCTCTAACACACCAAAATTAAAATCTGCGGATTCCTTCAACCCTTTTATCCGTACTACCTTGAGGTCGTTGATAAAGGTAATGGTTAGTACCTTATTTGCTTCTGAGCAGCGAATTTTTAGTTCGTGCGGATCACTGTTGTCGAAGAAGAGAACCTGCCCTACTCCCGGTTCCTTGTTAAATTCTTCGCACTTGCGCCTAAAGTCTTCTGAGAGTTCAAGCCAAACACTGCTGGCCTTTCGTTCAAGCATCTCGCTGTCGTGGAGCACCTTTGAGTCACGAAGCTGCTTCGCCCTTCTGGCTTCCAAAAACCTTTGCGCAGCGCTGCTAGACCAGTGGGACATAATTCCTCCTGTCGTTTCGATTTTTAAATTCAATTCTAATCTAAGCATGGCGAATGCTACACCGAAGCATCTATCAGATTCTCAACCGTCCAGAAATCACGTTCGATTCCCGCTGCCATTGCCGGGGTCATCCGAAGCGTGCGGTGTGGCTTCACGAAATTGTAATAGGCAAAGTGCAAAGCCACGGCTGCCTTGAAGTTATCCAGCTTCTTACTAAATGCGTAGGTGAGCCGCGTCAGGCGGCGCATGTGAAGGCGCGTCGTACCGTTCAGCCGCTCAATGTAGCTGGTCGAAGCAAGGTCCATGTCCGGCTGGCCGATGATGGGCCTCTTCTCTGTGATGACGATTTCAGCAGGGCTGTATTTGCGCTCTGGAATCTGCGAATCGTCGGACACGTAAGTCTTGATGATCTGCGCGTAATCCACTTCACATCCGAAGGCCACTTCCACGGCCTCGACGTAAGCCTTTAGAGCATCACTCGAAAGCTGCACGCGATTTCTGAGCCGTGACGCTACGTCCCTCACGAAGGCGTTTGCGGTGGCCGCATCGCGCTTGCCAACCCTGAATGACGGCACTAGCTTTGTGTCGGCATCAATGGCGCAGAACGTCCAGACATCTCCATACTGCGGGTCATCGTCGGGCCGCACATGGCGCTCTTTCTTTCCGATGAATCCCCACACTTCATCAAGCTGTAAATGCTCGCATGAAAGGCCGCGCATCTTGCGGTCCAGCAGTGCCGCGCATCCCTGGCCTACGCGCACACCTAGGCGCATGATCGTATCGCGGTGTACGCCTGTCATGCGCTCGATCTGCCGAATTCCAGAGCCTTCGGCAAGTGCGCTGATGATTGTTGCCTGTCTGTCTTTGTCGAGGACGTTTGCCATTAGATTCCCTCTCTTTCTGGTAATAAGTGTATTACAGTAATTTGCCGGTTGTCAAGTCTTTTTTTGTAAATTTTTGTGATACACTTACCCGACCATGAAGGTGTGGTTCATTATCGCAGTGGTGGTAATGACTGCGGGTTATCCAACCGAACAGCAGCAACAAGGCACCCGCGAACATCAAGAGGTACGAAAGCAAGCCAAGCAGGTCCCACCGCCACCCCTTGTGGTCCAACCCCCCGCTCCAGTACCCCAGCCAGCAACCCAAGTAAAACAATACAGCCGCAACAATGATCCGGAGGACATTTGGTACGAAGCCGTATCGCCAGGGACTTGGCCTAATTGGGCCGTGGTCATCGCTGCTCTTGCGGCAGTCTTGGTAGCTGTCCGCACCTTGCGTGAGATGAAGGATCAGGCCCAAGCTACCCGTCTCGCTGCCGAAGCTGCAAGGGACAGTGTTCGCTTGCAAGGGGTCGCCATGCAGCAATGGCTCGTAATTGAGGGGTGGACGACTTCTTACGATGATCGCGACAATTCGATTAAAATTACAGCACGGGTAAAGAATCCTACGGCGCTTCCCCTGATTATTTTGGGACATGAAGACAGGGTGGGAGGGCTCAGTTTTGCATATACTAGTAACCGAGTTTTGGCTCCCAACGACCATTTTCTCGTAGAGTTTCAAACCGATCCCCTCAGCGAGGAGGCTCGTAGAGGCTACTTGGGACTTGGGACGAGTGTTTTCGTAAGTGTAATCGTAAATTACAGAGACTGCTTTAAGGTGATTAAATCTCAGGAATTCAAGGGGCTTCTTAAATGCTGGCGTGGCGGGACCGCCTTTACTGAGTTTTCTGGAAGGCAGCAAAATCAATAGCGAGTCACCATTTTGTGTTACGGTGTGAGTTCCATGAAAATACTGATACTGACTGTGCTCTTGGCCGTCATGCAGGCACTTTCCCCAATCCCAGGGAAGGCAGCCGATAACCCCGCTGGCGCAGGCCAGGACGTCAAGGACAATAGCAGCCAGAACCAAAAGCCAACCGCTGAGCCGATGGCCGTCCGTAATCCTAATGAGTCCCCATCCACAAAGAGGGATACAGGTCAGCAGAGTCACAATGATACAGAGCATACCGTAGGAATCAGCAAACTTCCCCCCGTGTCGGTAACAAGGAGTTGGCTTGATTGGGGGTTGTGGGTTTTCAGCGGCTTGCTGGTCTTGGTTGGCGCTTTGCAAATTTGGCTGTTGCTCGGAACCCTTCGGGCTATCAAGCGTCAGGCTGACAATATGGATCGGCAATCTGACATCCTGAAGGACACAGGCGAGCGACAACTCCGGGCGTATGTCTCTGTTTCTAGGGCTCAGCTTAAGATTGGCAAAGGCATCATACGGGCCCAAGTTCACATTAAGAATTACGGCCAGACTCCGGCTTACGAAGTGCGCCAGTGGATACATAAGTGGGTTGAGAGCCATCCTCTCAGCGTGGCCCTTCCAGAACCGTCCGAGGATTTCAAAATGGCTACGGCAATCCTCGGTCCAGGGGACCACAACGTCATGGACGTTTCTTGGCAAATGCCACCTAATCTCGTACTTGGGACGCGAGCTTCTACGGTCTACATTTACGGCAAGATTCTTTACAAAGACGCTTTTGGAAGAACCCGATATGCCAAGTATAGGCTGATACATGGGGGCTCGGAGCCCCTGCCCAATCCAGTTGTGGATGACAAAGGAATCCTTACAGTGGGTCTGAAGTCCGACGCCGAAGGCAATGACGCAGACTAGCACCAGAATCCAAATTAGGACACTACCAAGGAGCCTACTGAATGTGAACGAATGATGCGCGAATGTCTATGAAAACAAAGGGTGGGCTTTCCACGGGCGCTCCCGAGGCGGGAATGTTGTTGAAAACACATATAGTTACACGCTAAAAGCGGGAATGTTACTGAATATAAAGCACTTAGTTTTGTCCACTATCCCCTCCTGGTTTAGGAGTGGGGGGGTATCGTGGGAAGAACTCATATCACCATCATGCCGGGGCTGCAACCCAGTTGACGCGCGGACGGCCGCTCGAAGGGTTCTGGTCGACGAGGATCGGAGTGCGAAAGACGCGGCTAAGCAAATCCGGCTGGAGAACTTGCTCCGCAGTTCCCTTGGCAAGGCAGCGGCCGCGCTCCATCAGAATCAGTTCATCGGCCAACTCGGAGGCAAGGTTCAATTCGTGGGTGACCACGACGGCGATGAACCCTTCCGAGATGGCGAGATTACACAGCAGCCGGAACATCTCAATCTGGTAGCCGATATCGAGGTTGGCAGTGGGTTCGTCCAGGAGCACCAATTGCGGCCTTTGGGCGAGGGTTCTGGCCAGAACCGCGCGCTGGAATTCCCCGCTGCTCATTTCCAGCACGCGTCGTCCCGCAAACTCCGCCAGACGCGTCTTTTCCATCGCCCAGTCAACCCAGCGTTCGTCTTCAGGAGACTCGAAGAGACTATGGCCCAGGTGAGGATGGCGTCCTTGTCGAATGAATTCACGCACTTCGAATGAGAACAGCAAGATGGTCTCTTGACGGGCCAAGCCCACTCTCCGCGCCAGCGGCCGAGGTGGGAGGCGGTGAAGGTCAGCACCGTCCAGCGTTACCTTTCCCGTCTGTGGCTGCAGATGCCCGCTGACAATTTCGAGCAGCGTTGACTTGCCGGAGCCATTGGGGCCAATGATGGCGACAACCTCCCCCGAATGCGCATCGAAGCTTATCGACGCCAGTTCAAAGTGCGGGTAACGGAATGAAACTCCTCCCACCCGCAAATGATGGCGTATTCCCTGTGCTGGACTTAATCCGGTAATGTCGGCTTGCAAAGCGCGGTCGTCCATTGTTTAAGGTCAGGCGTCAGTGGTCCGTAGTCCGTTGTCAGTTGAAGGTGATTCAAAATTCGAGATTCAGGATTCAAGACTCATCATTCAGACTTCACACTTCAGACTTTATACTTCAGACTTTACACTTGAGACTTTGCACTTCAGACTTCACACTTCAGAATTCACACTTCAGAATTCCCTACCCCCCGGTCTTCCTGAGCAAGTAGATGAACACCGGCGCGCCCGCCACGGCGGTTACGGCGCCGACCTGGAGTTCCGCAGGCGCCACAGCGGTTCGAGCGAGTGTATCTGACAGCACCAGGAGGATTGCGCCTCCCAGGGCCGCGGTGGGCAGCAGCATGCGGTGGTCGTTACCCACCAGCATTCTGCCCAGGTGCGGCACCAGCAAGCCAAGGTAGCCAATGGCGCCGCTGGCAGAGACCGCAATCCCCGTCAGCAACGACGCCAGGATATAGACGCCCAGTTCCACGCGCACTACGTTTACTCCCAAGTGGGCTGCCTCCTCAGCGCCCAGGAGCAGGACATTCAGATCCTTGGCAAACACATACAAACCCGCAATCGCCAGGATGATTGCCGGCGCCAGGATACGCAGCTCCGCAACCGGTGTCACGCTGAGGTCACCCATCAGCCAAAACGCGATGCCACGCACATCCCTGGTGGAAAGCAGCGTCAGCATGAACAGGATTACGGCGGATAAGAAGGACGCAGTAATGACGCCGGCCAGGATCAGCGTGTAACTCGCCAAGCGTCCGCCGTGCCTTCCCAGCAAATAAACCCAAACCATGGTGATCATTGCCCCGATGAATGCCGCCAGCGGTGAGGCAGCCGCAATGCGCCCACCAATCCAAAAAGCGAAAATGGCTCCCACCGCTGCGCCGCTGGAGATTCCCAGAACGTAGGGGTCGGCCAGAGGGTTGCGCAGCAAGGCCTGGAGGCCCGTGCCGGCAACCGAAAGCGCAGCACCCACCAGAATGGCTAGGAGAATTCGTGGGAGTCGAATCTCCCGCACGATGACAGTCGCCTCGGAGTTCGTCCCCGGCGACGCCAGCGCTGCCCATACTTGCGACAACGGCAAGTGGACCGCGCCCAGCGTCAAAGAAACCAACACCGTCAGGGCAAGAAGCAAGGACATTACCCCCGCAACCACAATCACATTTCTGGGTGTTGCCCGAAATGTCATTGGCGCTCTCCCGTCTTTAAGGCCAGCGTAGGGTGCAGGACACCTGCCAACTCTTCCAGGGCATCGACGAGGCGCGGGCCGGGCCGCTCGATGGTTTCAGAGACGAAGAACATTCGGCGTTCCTTCACCGCCCGCAGATCCTTCCAACCGGGGAGAGTTTGGAACTCCTCCGTGCTGGGAGAAAAAGACTCGGTCTTGGGCAAGAGGATCACGTCGGGATTCTGCGGCAGCAACTCCTCCAGCGTTAATCGTGGCCATTCACCCTTCAGGTTCTCTCCAATAGGAATCCCGCCTGCGGCGCGGATAACGTCAGCAATAAACGTACTGGGGCCCACCGTAATTAGAGGGCGATACCAAACGACGAAGAGCACCCTGGGCTTGGGCTGGCCTTCGATCCGATTTTCCACCCGGTCAATCCTGGCTTGCATCTGCGCCACAAGACTACTCGCCTCCGCAGCGCGCCCGAGTATTTTCCCCAGGTCCTCAATCGAGGCCAGAGTCCCTGCCAGAGTGTTTGCCGTCACGCCGTAGAGCGGTATACCCAGCCGTTCGAGCAGGTCGGCTGTCTCACGCCGATTGGCCTCCGGCGTGCCCAGCGCCAAGTCGGGCTTCAGCGCGACGATCCTTTCCAGGCTGGGATTCACCATCGTTCCGACGTGGGGCTTGCTCTTGGCCTGAGGTGGAAAATCACAGTAATCCGTGTCCCCTACCAGTTCGTCGCCCAGCCCTAGAGCATAAACGATTTCCGTAATATTGGGGGCAAGGGAAACCAGGCGGTGAGGATTGTCCGGCACATTTACACTTCGGCCCGTCTGATCTTTAACTGTGCGCGCGGCCGCCGCGGGCGGCATCAGAATCGAAAGCGTTGCGGCCAAGACGCAGAGCAAAACCGTTGCGCCGCTCGGAAAATTCACCCCGAAAGGAGGGGATGGAGCCTGTGCAGAATGTGTCTCGTATGTGACCATAAAAAACACAAGCCCCGCGCACACTTGACGAGGGCGGGGCTGATGCCTGCCAAAAACTGTGCCGCGCTCATGGTAACGCGCGCCCATCTTCCGGACGCTTCCGGCCGGAGCGCCGGGCAGGGCGACTGCACAGTCTAGGGCGCACGATTTTGTTTGTCAAACTCCCGCCGCGTGTGAACAATAGTGGACAACATGCGATTTTCACTGGCAGGTCTCGGCTGGCTCCTAATCACCGGTATCATCGCCGTCACGATTGTCTCCGCCCAAAACAGGGAGAGTCGTCAGCCAATCGCATGGTGCTATGTCCAAGAAGGACCGCTCGAGCTTATGCAAAGAGCGCTGGGCCGAAGAACCAAGCCATTGAGTGTGGGCCGGGGAGCGCTGGTGCCCGTGCTAAAAACGGAGTCAAAGAAAGGCAGGAACCAGGCCATGCTCCGCATTACCGACCTCTCGACGCTCAATCCTGTCGATGCCTGGGTGGATTCCAGCAAGGTGGAGATTGTTCCAATCGATCGTTTTCCCAGCGACGCAGAGCTCCTGCGCCAGCTCGGCGGCGAATATCGGGACGATTTCACGTTATCAAAGGTAACGTTGGCGCGCTGGCTGGTCAAACAAGGGAATTCCAGCCCTGCGCTGGTTTGCTTGGTTGCGTCGGTTATGCTTCCAGCTTCGCGACTGGTAGCTTTCCTGCCTCGCGAGGGAAATTTCACACGCGGCCCTTGGCTCGATTTCCCTTTCTCCGAAATGAAACCCGGAATCCTGTCTGCGGAGGTGCGCGACCTCCTCGGGGACGGAATCGAGTGCCTCATCACGCACGAGCCCTTCCGCGAGGGCCCCGAGGTTTTTGGAGTGAACATCGTGATTCGCCGCCTGGAGCGCGACAATTTCAGAACGCTCTGGTCAGCTCCCCTCGAGTCTCGAAACCTCGACTTTTTCCCTTCCGAGCTGCAAATACTCCATCCCCTCGAGAAGAATGCCGGCGCTCCTGGCACGGTGACAAAAGCTGAAGTGGAATTTCAACCGCACGGCAACATGTACATACCTGTCTGGAAGGCTACAGTGGAGTTCCGCGCTGTCGGGCAAGACAAACCCCTGAACTCAGTAAAAGTCACCAAGGCGTGTGCCTGGGATGGTTCCGAGTTCGAGCCGCTCCACTAGCTGGTGCCCCACGACTGAATTGTCGTCCTATGTCGCCCACCCCATAAATATCGCCAGGACGGCAAATGTATCGCTCATTTCATGCGCGAGGATCGCGGCCTACAAGTTGCGGCCCGAGAGAAGGTAGACGCCACCGAGTACCAGACCGGAGAAGGTGGAGTCCATAACGCCCGCGGGACCTTTGTAGAAGTGCGCGAAGCCGAAGAGCAATGCCACATACAGCATGGCGACTAAGTAAGCGAATTTCGAGCGGTTACCGAGGTCCGCAGCTCGCGTGAGCAGGTAGCCGCGGAAGCCTACCTCCTCGCCGAACCCCGCAAAAACCCAAACAATGGCCAAATTGCGCAAGGCGAGCTTCCAGTCGAAAGCGGGCATCTTTAGCAATGAGGAGACCTGCTCCGGCCTATGCCAAATTTGGCTCGTCAGTGGCTGGATGACGAATTGACTACCGAGTTGCAGCAGGCCAGCCGCAACAATGGCCATCAGCACGGTCTTCCACCACGAATTCGGCCGCCTCAGTCCCGCCACACTCCATCCGCCGTCGCGAAGCCGTAGTGAAATCCAGAAGAGCACGAAGAGGATTGGCACTTCGTTCGGCACAATGTGGAAGATATTGTGCCCAATGACGATGAATGCGCCGAGCACGACTTCAAGAAAAGATAGCCAGCGCTCGCTGGGCGTTAGGTCGGCAAGGGACGGCGATGCAGGGGGTCGCACACGTGGATACTAGCAGGAGCGCGGATTCAATCCAAATGGCCTCCCTCCGCGCCCCAGAAGTACCTCTGCGCCCGCAACCCCACCTGGCAGGCAACGAAAAAGGTCGCAGGCACTGTCATTCTGATCCCACCACGGCGGACTGAGAATGATACGGGGCCGGCTTCTTCATTCCCAAACGGCCGATATTCTGAAAAACCCTATGCGCGACTCTTCGTTGAGTTAACGCCTCCGCTGGCTTATAATGGTCTTGGGGCTGAGGGCATATGCAACAACCAAAAACACTGGGCGAGTTGAAGAAGTCTATCTACAGGAGTGTGAGCGTCAGGGATGAGATGCGCGCCAACCT
>Ga0326728_10001947_pt1 | contig 70696 bp, 59 predicted proteins | sample MB3enrmetagenome_FD_207602 | JGI IMG/M metagenome (GOLD analysis project Ga0326728, IMG submission 207602) | Lab enriched peat soil microbial communities from McLean, Ithaca, NY, United States - MB31MN | ecosystem: Environmental > Terrestrial > Soil > Wetlands > Peat | place: USA: New York... | reverse complement strand
TCCGGAACGACTTTCGTACAGAGAGAGGATGCGATTACTGCCGAAACCCGGAGTACCCGCCGAGTCGAAAACCCTGAAGCGCTCGCCATCAAAGCGCGCGAGCCCCCCGAAGGTGCCTATCCAGAGATAGCCGCGATGATCCTGCAAGATCGCATTCACCGAGTTTTGCGGTAGCCCTTGCTCCGTTTGCCAAACCGTGGTGATGTACTGCGGGGGTGGTGATTGTGCGGGCAGGGGAGCGCTTGGGAGACTGGCAAGCAGAGCTGCGGCCAGAGCAATTGCGATCCGATGCTGCCGTGGATGCTGCACCATTTTTGCTCGTGTGCCAGTTGGGCGGATCGACTGCACGAAGTACCGGTAGGCGCTGATTGCAGAGACGACCGCTAACACCGCAAGTCCTGGACCTCCATACCAGCAACTTATGGCCGGCGCAAACGCTGGCAAAAGGAGACGCGGAAACGCGGAAGGGGAAATCTCGCAGGAGGGGCTATGCCTCCCACGCAACGCCGTCGCGTAACGCCGTAAGCCCATACCGCGTGAGATCCGCCCGCCGCTGCTCCGCAACGACCGCTTCGGCAGCGAGCTCTTTTGCCTTCAGAACCAACCTCGCCATTGGCTCGGTTGTCTCGGGTTCTGTTCTGTACACTTTATCACAATCACTTACCAAAGGGGCATGGCGTCGACAATGACCAACGCCCGTCGAAAGTTCCCGTTTGTACACACCCTAAAATATAAACGTGTACTGGCTTTCATAATTGCCTCTTATGTTTTCCGGCGACGCGCGGCGCGAAAAAGCCGCCCATGCTCATGCCGATGAGTACAATCTTCGAAGGTTTGGCGTGAGTATGGAGGAATTCGTCGAGCATCGCTGTAACGGGCTTCTCCCATTCCGCTGTGTACGTAAGGCCGTACTTGCGCAGCGCCCGCCCCTGGCCTGGTCCTTCGTAAGGCAGCACGGATTGGCGAAAAAGCGTCCTCTTGGGCTGACCGCTGGCGTTGGTGGAAGTTTTGCGCTTCAGTCCGGTCTCGGTATTGGTAGCCATGACGACCGCCTCGGCGATAACCGCTCCCGATTTATCCAAGACCGTTCCAAATCGGGTGCCGGTTGTGCCCTGCCCATAAAGAACTGAAGGAATAAAGAAAAACAAAGCGGCTGAGAGCACCGAGGCGCCCCATTCACTCAACCGATATCCCCCGATTCGAGAAGCGAGGTCATTAAACATGGTCCCGTATCTTGGTGTGCCAGACGCCGGCTGGGCAACGGCAGCGGGATCCGCGGTCGTGAGCGCCAAGGCATCGGTGCTGCCTTGCAAACCAGGCGGAGAATTAACTGTCACAGTGCACGCCGTACTTGAGATGCACGCGTGGAAGTTACCACCAACTTTCCTAGGTGAATAGTGAGAAATGGGTCGGTCGAAGCTTCATAACGGACATTATGCCCGCGCCTATGGCGGCGACCTTCGCCTCCTCAATGAGCCCGGCGCAAAGGTGGAAGCCAGAATCCGGAACCCCTGGCGGCGCGCGATCTAAAACGGTAATATTGTCCATTTTGCTGCCAATCGTCAGGGCGAAGCCCAGCCCCTATCGTTGTCTAAGTTCAATCATTGCACTATTTAGCAGGACCGTCTTAATGCCATTCGCCGATATTATTAGGTTATAATAGCTTGTCAAGAGCGCCGACGCTATGTGCGCCCCCATTCGAGATGAGGCGATGATTAGCGGGCATTCTTGGAATATCCACAATCACCCGCGCAGCCACTCGGCTCTGGGGGGCAGTGGGAAATAAAAACTTGCGCCTCCACTTTTCCACCCTTGCTGCCAAGTCCTCGGGTTGAAATGCCGCCGTCCATTTCCAGCCCGAGAGGTCCTCCAACGTGAGGCCAACGTAATTCAGCCGGGCTTGATTGAAGTCATCAAGGTCGCCGTTGCGCAGACCGGTGTGGATCAGAGCTGGAATCGAGTCGATAGGAAGCTGGAGGTTCATGGGCTCGGATTTGGGTTCCTGAGACGCCATAGTTGAAGTTGCATTATACCCTGGCGCCCGACCTGAATACGGGCCTTGCTCGCGCAGGAAAGGATTAGCGCATATGTTCCGGGCTTCGGCTCAATAACTATTACCATCATTGTCCTATTCTGGACGGGCAGCATCTCGTTCCGGCTATGGTAAAATACCTCGGAAGGAACATTGACATCCATGGCCAACTGGAAGGTCATCGAAGTCGTAATTGCGAGTCATGCGTTCACCAGGCAGATTACCAAGCGAGTACAAGATCGGTACAACTTGAGCGTTCCGAGCCTGCTTTTGCGTGCTCTTGGGTCGCCAACCGTGCCGCAAAATCAACGAGTTACCTTAGTGATACCAGATTTCCAATCCGAGGGTCGGGGGTTCGAGTCCCTCCACCCCTGCCACTCTTTCTAAAGTCTGGCTCGGATAAAATCACGGGTCGCAATTTTCTCAGGAGCACGGATGCCGATGAAGAAGAGCGATGCACATGAACCCGCCTTCACCGTGGAAAGAGCCCTATACATCCGCGTGTTGGGCATCGTACTCGCCGGCGGTAAGGGAACGCGGCTGTTTCCGCTCACTCAGGAACGCGCCAAGCCGGCGGTTCCCTTCGGGGGCCAATACCGGATTGTCGATTTCGTCCTCAGCAATTTCATCAACTCCGGAATCAACTCGATCTATGTGCTCACCCAGTTCCGCAGCCAGTCGCTGCTCCAGCATCTGAGCGAGGGATGGCAGTTCAGCGGAGTGCTGAGGAACCACTTCATCATTCCCGTGCCGGCCCAGATGCGTTCGGAGGACGAAACCTGGTACCAGGGGACGGCCGACGCCATCCTGCAGAACATCAACCTCGTCCAGCAGTCCGACACGCACGTGGTGGCCATCTTCGGCGCCGATCACATCTACCGCATGAACATCGCCAGCATGATCAACTTCCACATGGCGCGGCACGCGGAAGTGACCGTCGCGGCCATCCCCGTGCCCCAAAGGTACGCCGCGGAATTCGGCGTCATTGAGGCCAATGAGGAGGGCCGCATCCTGGCCTTTCACGAAAAGAACCCGAATGCGCCCACCCTGCCCGGTGATCCCACCCAGGTCTACGCCTCCATGGGCAACTACATTTTCTCCAAGCGCACGCTGGTGGATTTGCTTATGGCCGACGCGAACGACCCGGCAAGTCACCACGATTTCGGCAAAGACATCCTGCCCAAGCTGGCCGGCAACGCCCCCCTCTACGCTTACAACTTCCAGACCAACCGCATCCCCGGCGAGGCCGAAGACTCCATGCCTTACTGGCGCGATGTCGGCACCATTGACGCCTACTACGAAGCCAACATGGACTTGCGTTCCGTCAAGCCCGCCCTCAACCTTTACAATCGCCAGTGGCCGCTGCGCAGTACCAGCTATCCCGATCCGCCCGCCAAGTTTACCTTCGACGAAGCTCATCGCCGTGGCGAGGCCATTGACAGCATCGTGTCCGGCGGATGCATTCTCTCCGGCGGCATCGTGCGCAACTCCATTCTCGGCCGTGGCGTTCGCGTCCACACCGGAGCGCACGTGGAAGGCTGCGTCATCATGGACAACTGCGACGTCGGCCGCCATGCCCACGTGCGCCACGCCATCCTGGATAAGAACGTCCGGGTTCCCGAAGACGCCCGGATCGGCTACGATCTTGACGCCGACCGCGCGCGCGGATGGCACGTGACCGATTCCGGCATCGTCGTCATCGGCGGAGAACGCAGCACCGTGCCCGTAGCGGCGCTGGTGGTCTGAGAAGCAATGAGAATCCGTAACTCCGCTCACGAGATTCCGCTCCTATTTCCAGCCCGAGCCATTTTCTTGCCACATGAGCAATTTGCGACACCCAATATAGTTGGAGCCTTCATGAAGCCTTCATGGAACCGTCATATTCGCAACCTGCGGACTCTGTTATGCTGCCTCCCGCAGACATGCATGAGCGCGTTCCCCATCCTGCCTTAGAAAAGGAGTATCGAAATCATGTCAACAAACACTCTTTCCCCAGATTTGCTCCAGAAGATGGATGCTTATTGGCGCGCCGCCAACTATCTGTCGGTCGGCCAGATTTATCTTTATGACAATCCGCTGCTGAAGCGGCCGCTGACGCTCGCGGACGTGAAGCACATGCTGCTGGGGCACTGGGGCACGACGCCTGGGCAGAACTTCATTTACGTCCACTTGAACCGGGTCATCAAGAAGTATGACCTTGATATGATTTACGTCTCCGGCCCCGGGCACGGCGGCCCCGCTGTGGTGGGCAACACCTACCTCGAGGGCACATATAGCGAGATCTATCCCAACATCAGCCAGGATGAGGCGGGGCTTCGGAAGCTCTTCCTCCAGTTCTCCTTTCCCGGAGGAATTCCCAGCCACGCCTCGGCGGAGTGCCCAGGCTCGGTCCATGAGGGCGGCGAGTTGGGCTATTCGCTCAGCCATTCGTTCGGCGCGGTGCTTGACAATCCCAATCTCATCGTCGCCTGCGTGGTGGGCGATGGCGAGGCGGAAACAGGGCCGCTGGCCACGGCGTGGCATTCCAATAAGTTTCTCAATCCCGCCACCGACGGCGCCGTGCTGCCCATCCTGCATCTCAACGGCTACAAGATTGCCAACCCCACCCTGCTCGCGCGGATCACCCACGAGGAACTGGAACAGTTGTTCCGCGGCTACGGATGGACGCCCTACTTCGTCGAGGGTCACGACGTACTACCTATGCACGAGGCCATGGCCACCACGCTCGACGCGGCGGTGGAACAGATCAAGAAGATCCAGCAGGACGCCCGCGTCGGCGGCAACCTCACGCGCCCGCGCTGGCCGATGATCGTCCTCAATTCGCCCAAGGGCTGGACGGGGCCGAAGATGATCGACGGCTTGCCCAATGAAGGCACCTTCCGCTCGCACCAGGTGCCGCTCTCCGATTTGGCCAACCATCCCGAACGCCTCAAGCAGTTGGAAGAATGGCTGCGCAGCTACCGGCCGGAGGAACTGTTCGACGAGCAGGGCCGCCTGAAGCCGGAACTGGCCGAACTTGCCCCCCAGGGCGACCGGCGCATGGGGGCGAATCCCCACGCCAACGGCGGCATGCTGCGCCGCGAGCTGCGCATGCCGGATTTTGCCGACTACGCGGTCGACGTGCCGGAGCCGGGTGTGCGCGGCATCGGTGACACGCACGTCATGGGGCGTTTCCTGCGCGATGTGGCCAAGATGAATAGCGAGCGGCGGAATTTCCGCGTCTTTGGCCCGGACGAGACGGCCTCCAACGGCTTGGAAGCCCTCTTTGAAGTGACCCAGCGTCAATGGGACGCTTCGACGTTGCCGACCGACCAATTTCTCGCTCCCGATGGTCGGGTGATGGAAATGCTCAGTGAGCACCAATGCGAAGGCTGGCTGGAGGGCTACCTGCTCACCGGGCGCCACGGCCTCTTCAATTGCTACGAAGCGTTCATCCATATCGTCGATTCAATGTTCAACCAGCACGCCAAGTGGTTGAAGGTCACCTCGGAGCTGCCGTGGCGGCGGCAGATCTCCTCGTTAAACTACCTGCTGGCTTCGCACGTCTGGCGACAGGACCACAACGGCTTTACCCACCAGGATCCCGGTTTCATCGACCTGGTGGTGAACAAGAAGGCCGAGATCGTGCGCGTTTACCTTCCCCCAGATGCCAACTGCCTGCTGTCGGTGATGGACCACTGCCTGCGCAGCCGCCATTACGTCAACGTGGTGGTGGCGGGCAAGCACCCGGCGCCGCAATGGCTCACCATGGACGCCGCCGTCAAGCACTGCACCCAGGGCATCGGCATTTGGCAGTGGGCCAGCAACGATCAGGCGGTCGCGCCTGACGTGGTCATGGGCTGCTGCGGCGACGTGCCCACGCTGGAGACCCTCGCCGCCGTCTCCATAATGCGCGAGCATCTGCCCGAGCTGAAAATCCGGGTGGTCAATGTCGTCGACCTCATGAAGCTCCAGCCGCAAACCGAGCATCCGCATGGGTTGAGTGACAAGGAGTTTAACGAGCTCTTCACCAAAGACAAGCCCATCATCTTTGCCTTTCACGCCTACCCGTGGTTGATCCACCGGCTGACCTATCGGCGCGCCAACCACGCCAACATCCACGTCCGCGGCTACAAGGAAGAGGGCACCATCACCACCGCCTTTGACATGACGGTGCTGAATGAGCTGGACCGCTTTCACCTGGTGATGGACACCATCGACCGCCTGCCCCAAACCGGCGACAAGGGCATTTATCTTAAGCAGCAGCTCAAGGACAAGCTGATTGAGCATAAGCAGTACATCAACAAATACGGGCAGGACCTGCCGGAGATTCGGAACTGGAAGTGGAGCGGCCCCAAATGAATGCATCACATCTGGCCATCGGATCATCGGGTCATTGAAAACCAATATCCATGAAGCTGAAGGCCGCTTACGCACTGTTCAAAAAGGCATGTTCGGCATGGTTGGATGACAACGCCCCGAGCATGGGCGCCGCGCTGGCGTTTTACACCGTCTTTTCGCTGGTTCCGGTTTTGATCATTGTGATATCGGTGGCCGGTCTGGCCTTGGGGCGAAAGACTGCGGAGGTTGAATTCCTGCGGCAACTCCACGGCCTGGTGGGTGAGGCGGGGGCGAGCGCCATTCAAGCTATCCTCCAAAGCGCCAATCGCTCCGGCCTGGGAATTATTGCCAGCGCCATGGGCATCGGGACCCTACTGGTGGGCGCCTCGGGCGCGTTTGTGGAGCTCCAGGACGCGCTCAATAAGATCTGGAAAGTAAAGCGCCAATCGGGAGATGTCTGGGTGCGGGTGATCCGAAACCGTTTCCTGTCATTCACCCTGGTGCTCGGTGTGGGCTTCTTGTTCCTCGTGTCATTCGTGGTGAGCGCCGTGCTGGAGACTGTGGGGATTCTCATAACCCCGGTGCTTCCCTGGCCCGTCTCTATTTTGGAGACGGTAAACTCGTTCCTCTCCTTGATCGTGATTGCGCTGCTCCTCGCGATGATCTTTAAGTATCTACCCGATGCGGTTATTGCGTGGAGGGACGTGTGGATCGGTGCGGCCGTCGCGTCATTGCTCTTGACCACGGGCAAGGCGCTGATGGGGTGGTACCTCGCCAGGTCCACGGTTGCGTCAGCCTACGGGGCAGCCTCGTCTCTCGTCATTATCCTCACCTGGGTTTATTACTCGGCCCAGATTGTCCTTTTTGGCGCCGAAGTCACGCACGTCTACTCCCACCAGCACGGCACGCGGAGGTCGCGATGACGTGCAAATTAGGGCAGCCCCCAGGGCTTGGGTACTGTCGGTCGTACCGCCGGCTTCCAGCCGGCACCGGAGCCGCCAAGAGGGCGGCGGTACGTTCAAATCAGGGCAGCGCGGAGGCTTTGACAACCCTGGAAAATTGCGCCTGACAGGCGTATAATCACAGGAAGTTGGTCCCCAGTCAGACTCAGGCTCGGGACAAGGTGGCCACGTCTGGAAGGCATCAAGGGGTGGCCGGCAGTTGGCTTCAGGTTCCGTTCGCGGGGGCGCTTCGAAAGGGAGTTTGGGAATGAAAAAGCGACTTTGGATATTGCTCGCGCTTCTTCTCGTGGCGGGTCCCAATGCCATCAAAGGCGAGGATGAGGAACCGGCTCTCCCCTGGCTGGGGGTTTTGTGGACCAAGGGTGTGGTGTTGGTGGGCGACGCCAAAGTCACCAGTGGGACGACGGTCGTACCGCGGGACGTGATTACCACTTACACGGGAGCCTCCGCGTGGGTCCGTTTCCGATCCCCGGCTTCCGCGATCCTGCTGGCCGACTCGCAAGTGGTTTTACTCGCCAGCGACACGGGGCCGAGCTTCCTGCTTCGCCAGGGGACCATGGTCGTTGATGAAAAGGCTGTCGACCCGGTCCAAGTCACCGTCCCCGGCGGATTCGTGCTGGTCACGGGAGACCCCCAAACCGGCGGCGAGTGTGAGATGGCGGCCATCGGCAACGATGCCACCGTTTCGGTTAAACGCGGGCAGGCAGAAATCCATGCGCAGGGCGATCCGGTGATTGTGCGCGCGGGGCAGTCGGTGCGTGTCGAAGCGGGTCCGCAAGGTGGTCAGGCGGTGGCGGGAAAGGTCAACAGGGTAATCCCCCAGGGAGTGATCAAGAAGGAAGGACAAGTTCAGGAGCTTCCCCTGAAACAGAATGCGGTGATTAACTGGAACGACCTGGTCCGCACGCTCCAAGTGGGTCGGGCGCAGATCCTGCTGCTCGACGGTTCAACCTTGAATGTGGGCGCGCGTTCGGAGATCAAGATCCTAAAGCACGATCCGCAGGCGCAACAGACGGAAATTGAACTGACCTTGGGGCAAGTTCAGGCGGACGTGCGGAAGATCACTGCCGCGGGGGGGAAATTCGAAATCCACACCAAAAGCGCCGTAATTGGAACGATTGACACTTCCTTTGTAGCTTCTGCCGATGACAAGCAGACCATAGTCTGCGGCCGGACGGGCATCACGACCGTCAAGAGCTCCGACCCGAAAAACCCCAAGGTCGTTAAGTTACATCGGAAGGAGTGCACGAAAGTGATATTCGGTGGAGTTCCCCTCGACCCGGTGTTTAACCCCGCCCAATTTGCCAGCCTGGCAAGCCAGACGGGGGTGGGGACGGTGGGAGGCCTCGCCCCAGCGGCCGCTGCCGGCATTGCCGGGGGCGCGGCCGGCGGCGGGGCAGCAGTCGCCGCGGTTGTGCTGGCCACCGCAGGCACGACCTCTCCGACAGCTCCTTGAGGTACCCGAGGATCCGCCCCCGCGTCGCAGATTTCTATTGTCCGGCTTTTGTTTAATGCGTCCCAAAGTTTGTCGGGACGCATTTCTTTTTTCCGCATGATATGCTACGGTTCTACTCTTTTGGGCAGCGAATATCATCCCGTTCATGCTTGCAAAGCTCGCACAATTCGCCTCCCGGACGATGGAATTTAGTGGGCGGAACCGCACCCCCTTGCTGCTTAGTGTTTCGATCAGTATCGTGAGCTTGGGGCTCTATTATGCCGTCTACTTGCAACCCCACACCAATTCTCTCCTCCAGTTCCTGGACAACATAGAGCTGAAAACGCTCGACATGCGTTTCCAACTGCGCGGGGTGCGCGCTCCGGGGCCCGCCGTAGTGATCGTGGCCATTGACCAGAAGAGCCAGGATGTTCTGGGCCGCTGGCCCTTCCCGCGCAGCTACTTTGCCCAGGCGGTGGATTTTCTCCGCGCCGCCCATGCTCGCGTTATCGCCTTCGACATGAATTTCCCGCAGGTCGATGCCAACTCGGGGCTTGAGGCGCTACGGTCCGTTCGAGAGGACTACAATCAACTGGTAGTGCCCTCGTCGCACACCCCGGCCTTTGAATCAAAACTGAAGTCCCGGGAGGCCTCCGCCGACAATGACCAGCAGTTCGCCGATGCCCTCTCGCACTTCGATAACGCCATCTTGGGTTATTTTGCTATTTCGCCCGAGGAGGGAAAGGCGCAAAACCAGGAACGCTTGAAGGGATTCCTGGACGTATTGGCCTTCCAGGCCTACCCGCAAATCGTCCACCCGGAATACGCGAAAAATTCGGAAGTGCCGGAAGCTCAGGCCATATCTCCTGACCTGCCGCAGTTTGCTAGCAATGCCAAGAACTTCGGGTTCTTCGATATCATCCCCGACACCGATGGCGTCGTGCGCCGTGAGCCCGCGGTACTGTCCTTCCAGGGCGCCTACTATCCCTCCCTGGACGTTGCCGCCGCCCTGGCTTACACCAACATCTCGCTCGAACAGGTCAAGGTCATTTTCAACCCCTACGGAGTGGAAAGGATCGCCCTCGGGCAGCTCACCATCCCCACGGATCACCAAGGCTTCGTGCAACTCGATTATGACGGGGGCACGGGCACCTTCCCTACGTACTCCCTGGCGGATGTCGTCCAGCACCGTGTGAAACCAGGGTTCTTCCGTGACCGGTTGGTGTTGATCGGCCCCACGGTGGTCGGCATCAGCGGCATGGCGCTCACGCCGCTTCAAGAAAAGCAATCTTCGGGCGTGGAAATCCATGCCAACATGCTGGATGATATCCTCTATCAACATTTTATCCACCGGGGTATGCGCGAGTATCTGGTGGACATCGCCTTCATCATTCTGTTCAGCCTGGGAGCGGGGATTCTCATCAGCGTGCTCAATCCCCTGCGCGCCACGCTGCTCCTGGCCGGTTCCCTCCTGCTGTACTTCTGGCTGAGCTACTATCTGTTCGCGAATTACCGGATGTGGGTCGCGGATTCTCCTCCGATGGCGACACTGGCCGTCACCTATGGCGGAATCGTCAGCTACCGCTTTTTCTTTGAAGAGGGCGAAAAGAAGAAGGTCCGGTCGGCCTTTTCCCAATACATGCATCCCGGCCTCATCAACCAGATCCTCAATCGGCCGGAAGCCCTTCGGCTGGGAGGAGAAGAGAAAGAGCTCACGGCCCTTTTCGCGGACATTCGCGGATTCACCACCCTCTCCGAGGACCTGGCGCCTGCTCAGTTGGTGGACCTGCTCAACGAATATCTTTCCACCATGACCGAGTTGATTTTTAAAAACTGGGGAACCCTGGACAAATACATCGGCGATTGCATCATGGCCTTCTGGGGAGCTCCGTATCCGCAGACCGACCACGCCTTTCGAGCCTGCCGGACCGGCCTCGAGATGCTTCAGTCCCTCGCGCGGCTGCAAGCCGGTTGGGAGTCGCGGGGCGTGCCCCGCCTGGAAGTATGTATCGGCATCAATACGGGCCCCATGCTGGTGGGAAATATGGGTTCGAAGAGGCGGTTCAACTTCACCGTCATCGGCGACAGCGTGAACCTGGCGTCGCGTCTGGAAGGCCTCAACCGCGAGTTTGGAACGGACCTCATCATCAGCGAGGGCACCTTCCTCCAGGTGCAAGGTCAGGTGGTCGTGCGCGAGCTGGACCTTATTCGCGTGAAAGGGAAAGTGCATCCCGTCAAGGTTTACGAAGTGCTCGGCCTCGCCGCTGACTCCGACCGGTTCAGCGACTTGGTGGGCCGCTTTGAGAAGGGCCTGGAAGCTTACCGGAGCGGCCAATGGAAAACCGCCATCGAAATCTTTCAGGATCTGATTGGCGACTATCCGCTCGATGCCCCCAGTCACGTCTTTACCAAGCGATGCCGTAATCTCCTGGCGCAGCCGCCCGAAGGGATTTGGGACGGCGTATTCGTGATGAAGACCAAGTAGGGAGAGCCGCAGCCACGCACTACGGCGAAAGCTGCGTAGACATTTCGATTCTCCGCTGGAGCAGGTATGACGGTTAAGCGTATTGGACAACGCTTGCTGGTCCTTCTGGCCGTGCTCGCGCTTATGGCCGGCGCGGGATTCTGGTCCCTTCGCAATGTGGGAAGATGGCTGGTTGCCACGGATGCCTTGGAACATGCGCGGGCGATTGTGGTTCTCAGTGGTCGAATGCCGTTCCGCGCCATGGAAGCCGCAGAAATCTATCGACAGGGTTGGGCGCCGGAAGTGTGGCTGTTGCGCGACGTAACCGACCAAGGCGATGAAGCCCTCGCCAAGCTGGGCATCCCCCATCCTTCTGAACAGGATTACGATCGGCAGGTATTGGAACGGGTGGGTGTCCCGAAGGAAGCCATCCGGCTTATCGAGCCTCCCACCACGAATACCGTGAGCGAAATCAAGCTCATTGCCGAGGAGTTGCGGCGACAGGGCGGGGGCAAGGCCATTCTGGTGACTTCCCCGGTGCACACCCGGAGGACGAGGACCATCTGGCGCATCGTCGTAGGCGATCACCCCCAGGCCATTGTGCGCTGCGATGCTTCTGAACCCAGCGATCCTGACCATTGGTGGCGTTCCACCCAGGATGTGGAAGCCGTATTCCACGAACTTCTCGGCCTGATCAACACTTATCTTGGTTTTGTGGCTAAACCCCGGAAGTGATAAATTCCCATAATCATGCCGGAAGGCCTCAGCCCGGAGGATCAACTCTGCCTGCTGCTCGCTTGCGGGCGCTTTTCGCCCGATGTGAAGAAGCGTGCCGTGGAGCGGCTGGAAGCCGGGCCGCGCTGGGACGTACTTCTGGAACGCGCGCGAACGCACGGCCTGATTCCCCTCCTCTATCATCGCCTCCACGAACTCGACTTTCACGATGTTCCCCCGCCCGTCCGCAGGAATTTGACGGACTCCTTTGGAATTAATGCGATTCGCAACCAACTTCTTGCCCAGGAGTTCGTCCGCGTGCTGGCACAGCTTGGCACGGCAGGAGTGGGCGTGATCCCCCTCAAGGGCATCGCTTTGGCCGAGTCACTCTACGGTGACCCCGCCCTCCGCACCTGCGCGGACCTTGACATTCTTGTTCACCCAAAAGACGTCGCGGAGAGTCTGCGCCTCCTTCAGGCATCCGGATATGAGGGCCGCTTCCGCGAGCCTTCTTTCGTTCGCCTCCTGGCGCGCTACGGCAAGGATTGCCTGCTGATGCGGGAGGAGGTGCGGGCGGTCTACCCGCTGCAGGTTCATTGTGGATTGATTTGGGGAGGCCCGGCGGAGCGCGGTCTTCTTGCTGAGATCTGGGCCGACGCCGCTCCCCGGCCCTTTCACGAGGCGCCTGCCTATGCGCTGAGCCCTGAGTGGGAATTCCTCTACTTGGCCGTCCACGCCGCCCGGCACGGCCTGTTCCCTTTCAAGTGGCTCGTCGACCTTGACTGGCTCATGGTGCGGGGCGCCCTGGATTGGAAAAAGGTCCGAGAAATGGCCAAGCGGCTGGGTTGGGAGAGAGCTGTCCAGCCCTGCCTAGCGGCTTGTAGGGCTTTGCTTGAGACACCAGTTCCCGAACCTTTTGCTGAAACGCTGCCTTCCGCGCCAGCGAGAATCCACGCCTCCGCCCCGGGGCCTCTCGAAATCCCCCGCGAGACAATTTTCGCCGTGCGGCTCCTACCCCCCTTCTCTCAAAAACTGCAATTTTTCGCCACCCGGATATTCATCCCCACGCCGGCGGATGGCGAATTCCTCCGCCTTCCCTCCCCTATGTTTTTTCTCTATTACCTTTTGCGGCCCTGCCGCTTGACGATGGCCGTAGCAGGAGGGGTTATTCAGGCGGGCTGGGCAAAGCTCCGCCCGCGCCGTGGCACGGGCGTCCCGCCCGTGCGAAGCAATTATGGCGGAGACGGCCACGCCACAAATCAATAAGGTGAATTGCTATTTAGTGGACAGCAAGGTGGGAATGGCGGGCTGCTGCCGGCCGCTGATTTGTACCAGGCGCGCTCCCCCCGAAAAGCTGGGGGCAGCGGCGGCTTTGGCGAGCATGTTGGCGGAGGGAATGCCGGTGCGGGCATAGGACTTTTCGCAGTCTTGCGTGGAGGGCCCACGCATATTGCCTTCCATATAGGCCAATCCCGGGCAACGGCTGCAAGTGCCCAGGTGCGTGCAGCTCGAGCAGGTGGGCAGGTCGCGTCCGTGAATGGCGCGGACCTCGTTCATTTGCGGTGAGTGTTTCCAAATCTCCAAAAACTTCTGCTGGCGCACGTTACCGGTGGGCAATGGGAACTGCACGCAGGGGTAGACATCTCCGTACGGGGAAATGTAGCAGAAGGTGTGGCTGGCGCTGCACGGCACGCCATCCAGCGTATCCTCGTCCACAGCAGGGGGAGGAGCACAAAATTCGTTCACGTTGCCGACGAGTTCGGGGGTCCGGAAGACCTGGCGCAGATCCAGGTGGCTGATGCCGAGGTCCAGAACACCTCGGTCGCCGTCCATCATGGGAGTGATGGTCGGATCGAGAGTGTACTCCACACCCAATTCCTTGGCCAGCGCCACCACGCCGGAGTAGTCTGGCAGGTTCTGCCGCATGAACACATTGGCGATGATTGTTTTCACCCCGCGCTCACGGAGCAATCGGATTCCGGCCAGGGACCGCTTCAGCGAGCCCGGCAGCTTGGTGATGGCGTCATGCACCTCCGGGCGGTGCGAGTAAATACTGACTTGCACGGACTGCACTCCCAGCTCGCACAGGCGGTCCGCCTCTTTCTCGCGGATCATGAAGGCGTTAGTCTTGACCTTGACGCAGAAGAGCAGAGAGCGGGCGTACTCTAGGATGCGGAAGAAGTCCGTGCGCATCAGCACTTCCCCGCCGCTGAAGCAGAGGAAGAAGACACCGGCCTCGGCCAGTTGGTCGAGGACGCCCATGATCTCCCCGGTGGTCATCTCGCCGTGATCGTCGTGGTCCAGGTAACAGTGAATGCAGCGCTCGTTGCAGCGGTAGGTCAAATCGAGCTGCACGCTTAGCGGCACGCCCGCCTTCAGCGCTCGCTCGTTCATCTCCTGCATCAGCGTGCTCATGCGCGCTCCTTGGGCGCTGCCGGAGCAGAAATGGGCTGATCGGAAATGAGCAGGATTCCGTGCTCAGCCAGCTCCCGGACAAAAGCTTCCGCGTCCTGGAGGGCCTCGGCCGATTCCACTTCATATTCGGGGTAGACCTTCTGCGCGACGATCTCCTCGAGCGAGGTCGCACCGTCCGCCGCCTGCCAGATCAGGGTGCCCAATTCGTTCAGGTTGAACAGAGTCGAATTGCGGGCGGACATGATCATCATTTCGCCGTCCAACTCGCGCGCGGCAATCTCCCGGCTTCGGGCAATGTAGAGCGGGCTCATGCGATCAACTCCCACACACGCGCATCCGGAGTGAACACCAGCCGGCGGACGGAATTTTGCTTGACAAACGAACATATGCTATTAAAAACCATTACAACCAGTTCCTCATCGTGCGTGAAGAAGAGCACGTGCCGCATGAGTTCCCGCACGGCCTCGGCCTCGCTCAGGGGCTCGATGCGGTTTTCCGGACCTTGCTTCAGAAGGAAGAGCGCGGCCAGTGGGGCTCGGATTTTATGGCCGAGTTTCGCCAGCTCCCCCGCAAAGGGCGTGCCGAACGCTTCATAGGATTGACGATTGCCGATTGCCGATTGCCGATTGTCCATCTGTGATTGGTGATTGGTGATTTGCGATATGGGATTAGCACCGAGCCGCTGGACTCCCAGCTCCTCACTTCTCACTTCTAACTCTGGCCTCCTGACTCCTGCCCTGACGTACGAAATCTCATCGGTCAGCAGCGTCACGTCCGGTGGGGCGAGGCGGGCGAGGGTGGTTTTTCCAGTGCCGGAGACCCCCGCGAACACGAAGGCCCGGCCGTTGCGGACGGCGCTGGCGGCGTGCACCAGAAAGCCCCCCTCGCGGGCCAGGATCAGGGAGTGCAGAATGCGCAGCACGCCATCGATGGCGTAAGGGCTCGCCCGCTGCCGCACCCAGCCCCGGCGTGTTTGCGGGTCCCATTCCGCGCGGAAGTCGCCGCGCTCGATCACCCAGCGCCCCGCCTCCATCCGCACGTTGACGCTTTCGTCAGCGTCATTCTCGACCCCAAAATCCTGAGCGTCGGATTCCGAATTCTGAATTCCTGATTCCGAATTCCGGGGTCCGGATCCCGCCTCTCTTATCAGCTCGACCTCCAGCTCCACCACGGCGGGCGGCGCGTCCGCAATCACAAACTCGCCGTAGCGGTCCTCGAGCATGCGCGCAAATTCGAGGCTTTCCGTCCGCACCAAAATCGGCATCCCGCCGATCTCGATGACGCGTTCATGGGCTAAGGCGACTAACCCGCCCATTACGCCTCCTCGGGCCGAGAGCGCCGAGACATAATGTAGCTGACGTGCAGCAACGCCCGCGTCAAGAAGTCCGAGCGATTCAAAATCCACACGCCCACTCGGCGCCAAAAGGTGAGGAGCGGCAGCTTGCGGCGATTCCCGCGCCGAACCCCAATGACGCGGCCGAGAAGATCTTCCGCGGAGACGGGCGCGTCCGCGGCGCTCTGCCGGTCGCCTTGTGTAACCAGCAGGGTGCGGCCGGAGCGGGCGAGCTTTTCGACCACCCGATGGGCCACCAGCCGGCCCCGGCGCCAAAACAGCACGACATCTCCGGGTTGAACGTCCGTCACCGCCTGACGGCGCACTTCCAGCACGTCACCGGGCCAAATGGCGGGCAGCATGCTGGCGCCGGTGGCCCGCAGGCGCAGTTTTCCGAACGAGCGAAGCACCTCCGCCGCCAATTCACATCCCAGCGTTTCACGCGAAGTGGCACGGGCAGCCTGTCCCGATGAATCGGGATCCCGCCCGTGTTCAGTCATGGCCGGGTCGGCCATGCCACGATTAGCTGTGACCGCTCTGCTCATGATGTTTTTCGAACAGCGTGGCACGCCGGTGTGGTGTTCAGCACCTTGCCACAGGTCAGCGCACGGGTCTCAAAAACCCGTTCGTGGCGCACGGCGGGCTTCTGGTAGGGCTTGCGCACCGCCTTAGGCGCCTCCATGGGAGGGGGGTGCCGATCGGTGTCTTCTCGCTGCTTCATAATGACGACCCCAAATTAAGAAACATAGGGCAACGAGAAACAGGTCAGCATATTGACCCGGCAGGGCAAACCTGCTTCCCAACTTATGGAACTCGCGTCCCGGTCATTTTCTTCAGGACCGCAGATCCGGGACTTTACTTCCTACTATCCTAACTTGTTCCCTGAAACTTTACACTACTCCCTTTTCTAGTTTGCCTCATTGGCGCTTTCTAACATAATCCCAGGCTCGTACGCTCATTTTAATGTAAGCCGCTTGGGTCAACTTGAACATATTACTTCGGTCATATTGTCACAACGGAGGGTGGGCACACACCATAGCGTTCCGCTACAACCGATCCTCGTCGCCCGAATGTGGCACAGGCGCTACTCTGCCACATTCGACTGAAACACCTGAATCCCGCAAATACCCGATGTTGCGACCCCCTGCGGGGGGGCACTTCCGCCCGTACAGGCTTGGGTAGCGAGCGGGAAGAAGTAGACATTGCCTTCCCCGGAAGGGCTAGAAAAGGCATTGTCGATTACCAGCCCGCCCGTGCCCCCAGAGATCGCATTAACGGAGTTAGCAGTTGTGGTAACCCCCCAGCCGCTAGCGGAGGTCACGTTGAACGATATGATGCAACCGCCACCACCCGTACAGGGTACGGCGGCAGAATCTACGGCGTCATTCTGCACGCTGAAGAAGATGTAGTCGGTCGTGGTCGAGCTGTTGTAGTACTCGCTGACAGAAGAACAGTTCGTGGTGCCTGTAGTAAGCGCGGGGCCCGCCACGGGCGTGCCCATCACGCTATTGGTGATCGGCACCCGCCAAATGGTGGAGTCTTGGCTGCCGGTGGCGCGTCCACAGACATAAAGATTGCCCGTTGGTACGGAGTTGCTGTAATAGTTGTTGTCGAACGTTCCGCTATACAAGCTGCCGGCGGTGGCGCCCTGGCCTATATGCACCTCAGCGGGGGTAGTGCTAGCCGTAAAGTTGACCGGAACATTAAAGACGGCGGCGTTGGTTCCCGCATAATCGTCGTTAGTAAAGACATATACATACCCCGCCACAGGGTCAGCGATGGGGGTATCGGTAAAGCCGGTGCTACTCGTGCTGAACAAGTCAGCCGTCATGGTGACGACCGTCCCGGCCGGTGTAACGCTGTGGAAGTTTGGGCCCCCGCCGGACCCGGTCGGGCCAATGAACACTAAATTGTCATAATAATCATAAATGGGGCTGGCGATGGGGTTCGAACCACTAATCACCACCGGCCAGGGGCTGGTGGTATCTTCGGCCGGCTCCGTAACTCCATTCGCCACATTGAAAATGTTGGTGAATTTGTGCAAGTAGCCTTTTGCATCGCCTACGTAGATAACGTCGTCGTTAAAGTCGTAAAAGGGGGAAGAGGTTGTGTCATTATATGTGTTACCGAAAGGGATGCTGATCATACAGGGGGCAGTACAGCCAACGTAGCTGGAGGTGCTGGTCAGTGGCACGAGGGCGGGGTTCTCCGCCCATTTCAGAATGACCAATTCGGCAGTGGTGCCATTGTTTTGCACGAACGCCACCTGTGTCCCGTCAAGCGAGATCACGGGGGACGTGGACATCGTCTCGCCGGTGCCGGTATTGTATTGCCAGTAGACATTGGGCACCGGCACCAAGTTGGTGGGGCAACCGGTATAAAGGTTGTCGTAAGCGATGATGGTGGGCTGGTTGGCACTGCCGGCGATCCCGGTGTTAAAGGCCACGAAGTCCGCGCTCGGGGATTCGTCGTCGCATTGGCCCGCGGTAAAAGAGTAAAAATACGTTATGGGGAACCATGCCGCGTTCATCGTGGCCGTGGCGCTGCCGGTGAGGGTCGCGCTACTCCAGGTGAGGGCCGAAAAAGCAGTGGCCGAGACCGCATAGTCTCCCGCCGTCCCAGCGGCTTGGGCGTAAACGGTGACCTTACCACTGGGCGCCGAGAGGGCCCAAACCTCCGATTTCAGTGTAGTGTTGGCGTTGATGGTCGACGCGATATTGGCGGCCACTTGCGCCTGCGACAGATAGTTGTTGCCCGACCAGTAAGTCCAGGTCGTGCTCGATTGTGTGCCGTCCGTCCCGCCACTTAAGGTGGGCGCGGTCCAACTGTACACTCCGCTCGCATTACCCAAGGTAATGCCGCTGGCGCCGGTGGTGCCGGGTGTGTAGGCGGTGAGTATGATGCCGTTGGTGGGGGCGCCGCTGGTGCTGGATGTGACGCCGATGACGGATGCCGTGCAGGCACTGATCGCCGTGTTCAGGTCGGTCGCCAGGGTCGAGAGGGTGGAACTGTAGGCATAGGTGCCCGTGGTGCCATTGCAAGTGGCTGTACCGTTGCTCCCTGCGGTTGAAGCCGTCCACGAGAAGATGTTGCTGACATTGGAATCGGTGGGCGAGAGCGTCGAAGCGGCTGAGCCGAAGGTTGTGTTGGCCAGCGTAAATGAACCGCCGCTCGTATAGGTGGCAATAATATCGGCCCCGGCGGTGCAGGCATTGGCGGCGGCCACCAGGTTTTGCGCCAAGCCCGCAACGGTTTGGGCGACATTATAGTTGGCGGTGTAGGGCCCGGAGCCGGTGCAACTGGGTCCGGTGCCGTTGCTTCCTGTGACGACGTTACTCCACGCGAAGCCGCTGTCATTCGCAACCCCGAAGCTGCCCGCGCCGAGCGCTGTTTCCGTAACCGTAAAGCTGTTGCCACTTGTATAGGCCGCGGTGGCGCCTACCAAAGGATAGTTAGTGTTGCAAGTACCGATGGCCGAGGCAAGGTTGCTCGCCAAGGTCGCGGTGGAGGTGCTGGTGGCAAACGTGCCGGTGGTGGAACTCGTGCAAGCGTTGGAGCCGTTGGTCCCTGCGGTCAACGTGCCCCAGGTAAAGATTCCACTGGCGCCCCCGCTGTCCGAGAAGGTGGTGGCGCCGACGGTTGTTGAGGTAACCGTTACCGTATTCGTGGAAGTGCCCGTGGAGTAGCCGACGGATGTCGGGCAGGTCCCGGTATTGAGCGCGGTATTAAAGTTTCCTGCCAGGGTCGTAGTATTGCTGCTGTTTACAAAGTTGCCTGTGAACGTAGGGGCTGTGCCGGTGCAAGCGGCGGAACCGTTGGTCCCTGCACTGTCAACCCACGACACGTACCCACTGCCCCCACTGCCGGTAAAGGTGTTGATTCCATTGCCGGGCGTCAGGTCGGTCAGCGTTACCACCGCCCCCGCGGCAGAACTGGAATAGCCGATGGATGCAGGGCAACTCCCTGTATTAAGCGCAGTATTAAAGTTGCTCGCCAAGGTCGCCGCAGTACTGCTGTTTACAAAGGTGCCCGCTGAGCCGCTGCAGGTGGGCGCTGAGCCGTTACCCCCTGCGGTGTTAACCCAGGTCAAGTTGGTGCCATCCCCGCTGCCCGTAAAAGTAAGGGCGCCGGGTGCTGTGTCCGTAAGCTTCACCGCGTCGGCGCCGTCCGCAGCAGCAGTAAAACCGGCTCCGGAAGAGCAACCTTGGAGCAGGGAAAGGAGGTTTGACGCCTCAGTAGCCAAGGTGGCGCTGCCGACAAAGCTGCCGGAATAAGCATTGCTGGAACCCGAACACGTGACTGTCGTTGCGGCGGTGATCCCACCGCTGGCGGGACTTATGGTCGCACCGGTGGCAGTATTGCTAAACGTGATGGTACTCGCGGTAGTGTTAACGATCGTCGTGACGCTTCCTGCGTAAGTGGCTGTGGCGCTGGCGTTGGCCCCCGCGACGAGGCAATGGGTGGTACTGGTACAGGTGTTGGAAATGGCTTCATCAAGGTTCTGGGCGTCGGTGGCCGTAGTGGCGCTACGAACGACACATGGCTCATACGTCGCGGAGCAGGGGCTGTTGCGCCACGTGTACTTGGACCCCCCAACGGTAGTCGTTTGATTGTTGGCCGGTTCGCCAGTAAAGGTCACCGTGCCGACGCCGGTGGGTGTTATGGTTGTCACCACGGAGCCGCTGGTAATCGTGATATTGGTCGTCAGGGTCGCCGAGAATGTGCCTACGGCAGTTCCGTCGGTCCCGCCCGGCGTCATGGTCAACGAATTTCCGCCGCTGGTGATCAAAATCGAGCTGGCGTTCAACGCGGCCCCTGAGAACGTGCCGGCGATGGTTGCCCCCGTCCCGGCCGGCGTCATGGTCAAAGTACCTGCGCCCGTGGTGATCCCAATCGAAGTAGTGGTCAACGCGGGTCCCGCGAATGTGCCGGTAACGTGTGCCGCCGTGCCACCATTGGACAGCGTAAGAGTATTAACGCCGCTCCCGATCGTGATTTGGGCGTTGGCCGCCGGAGACGCTGACGTGAATGTGCCGGTGGCCGAGGACGCTGTCGCGGCCGTCGTAAAGTTCGTGACCACGGAGTTGCTGGTGACCCCGATCGTGCTGCTGGACATCGGGCTCTGCGTGAACGTGCCGGTGGCATACGCCCCCGTGGCGTTGGTTTTCAGACTGAGAACATTCGACCCGTTGGTGATGGTGATCGCCGGATTGTTGTAGGCAGTGGGGGCGGCTGAAAACACTCCGGTTTGGGTTGACGCGGTCGGGGGGCTTGCATCCAAGGCCACGCTGTTGATGGTCACAACGGAGCTGCCGCTGACGTTGCTCGAGCTGAGGGTCCCGACGGTGCCCGTGGCGTTCGCCGTGCCGCCCAATCCCATGCTCCAGTCTTTTTCGAGAGTCTGCTTCGTCTTTTCCTTCTCGCGTTGCTCTTGCCATTGCTCCATTTCCGCGATCAGCGCCGCCAGGCTCCGTTTCCACTGCTGGACCCTGTAGCGGGGGTCACTGGTGATCTTCAACCACTTACCATACTCACCCTTGGCCAGCGCCTCCCCGGCCGTGCCGGGATTGGAAAAGACCACGTGGTGGTGAGTCCAATCGTCAGGAAATCCGACGGGTTGCGTGGAGGCATCTTGCCCGCGCATTGCAGCGGAAGAGATCAGCACTCCGCAGAAAATGGCCACAGCGAGGTACAGCTTGTAAAAGGGACGCATCTTGGCGCTCATGGACTGCTCCTTCAAACTTCTCCTGGCGAGAAGACCTTCCGGCGGTTTTGTGCGTCCTCGCGCTTCATCTCTAGCCTACAGCTTTGGCAATGGGTGGCAAAACCCTGTGACACCCACGCGCGGTTGGACGGCCGCTAATTTTGCCTCTCACCGGGATTTCTTTCTCTTGCTGTTATGACTTCTCTTCACCTCAGAAGTCTATGATTAGACTAATCTAATGACCCCCCCGGCGGGTAGAGTACGGAAGTACCGGTGGGGCCTTACCCTCGGCCTCTCCTTATAATGACGAGCGTACCAGCGTGGGCCGGGCGTTCCGCCCGTGACCCGTCATGGCAGGGCCGGCCGTGCCACTTGGTATCTTCCCCCATTTTCTTTGTTTTGTAAATATTCATTTGAGACATTGCCTGACTTGTTAATGCGCCCATCAGGCGTATTCTAATCTGGAACGAAAAGCGCGTGCGGCGCGGGAGGGCCCTGCACATAAGCCACTTTGTAGCCCGTGCGCTCCGCGAGCGCCTGAACTTCCTCCGCCGTCAAGGTTTGGAAGAAGCCCGACCAGGGTTGAAACCCGTCGCCGGGTTGCGCCAGGGCGGGAGCACCCGTGAGGCGCAGCAGCCGGCGGTACCCGCGCCGAATCGCGCCCAGCCTCCCCTCCGCGCGATCGTCTGCCAGGAGATAGCTGAGGAGGACAGGGGCGCGGGGGGCGAGAGCACGCAGCGCCTTCAGCAGAGCCTCGCGTTCTTCCCGCCAGACATAGGAAAAGCTGGTCCAACCCAGAATGACGGCGTGGAATTCCCGGCCACAAACGTGGGGGGCAAGGGGGCCTGAGCCTTTTTCGACGGCCCGGACAACATCCCCGTAGGAGGCGGCAACAACCTGGCATTGCGGGTAGGCGGAAGCCACGGCACGCGCCGCCTCCGCCAGCGCGGGCGCGGGCTCGAAAGCCACCACCTCGTACTCCATCTTGCCGAGCCCGGCGAGTTCGCGGCCGCCGCCCGCGGCGCCCAGAAGAATCCGGCCGGCGGGCAGAAAAAATGAAGAGGTGATGGCCGCGCGCTCCCAGTCAAAGAGGCCATCTTCGAACGTGGCGCCTCCGGGGAAGTAGGTTTTCAGCCCGTCGTAGATGGCGCGATTGGTGCGCTCGCGGCCCGGTTGCGTAGTCCACGCCCAGAGCGTCTCATCCCTTACCATCACGGAGGTGCGCCACAGCGCCGACATGACGCGGTCCACAACCAGCATGGCCCGGACAAGCAGGGGCGCCTTTTCTTTCATGTCAACATGGGAGCTTAGCTGAGATTCTGGCGAAGGAAAGTTCCACCCGTCATCAGCGCGCGCAGGCCCAGAAGCAGCAGGCGAGGTTGATGCAGGCCGATGCGGAACAGCAGGCTGCCGGGCTCGTCGCGCGTGTGCGCTTCCAGATCCTTGCGGGCGCGGGTATTCAAAAGGTCCACCAGGTGCGAGTAGTGCGACTGGGTAAAACCGTGAATGAGCTTGCGAATCAGCAGGTGGGTATTCAGCTCCAGGCGCAGGGCGCGCAGCTTGCCGCTGGATCCACCATTCAGTATAGCCTCCGTGACCCCCAGAGCGCCCCGGAAGCCCGTAACAATTCCCCCCAGGGTCGTGACCTTCACATGGCCGGCCGCGTCCCCCACCAGGTAGACATCCCCGCCCGTCAATTGCCGGCGCACAGGAATCCATCCGGCATAGATGGGGATCCTGGCCCCCTGGAATCCCCGGGGCTGGAGTTGATGCCTTTCCAGGAATCGTTCCAGAACCGGGCGCGTCTGCGCTCCGTCTTCGCCGATCAGACCGACGACGCCTTGCGTGGGCGAGTGCGGAATGAGCCAGTAGAAATAGGGAGTGTCCTCCGGGATGAACCACACGCGCACCACGTCCGGCGTCATTCCCTCGGGCAAATCCACAATGGCTTGAAGCAAGGGCACGGTGCGCGGTTTTGGCCACCCCGCCGCCTGAGCTACCCGGCTGGCGGCCCCGTCCGCGCCCACCACGGTGCGAAATTGCGCGTCCTCGGTGTGCCCGCCGGGGGTGCGCTCCATGGTCAGCGTCAAGGTTTGATCCTGCGCCCGGAGAGCCACCAGTTTCTGGCCGAGCCGCACGCGCGCCCCTGCCGCTTGCGCCGCGCCCGCCAGCTCGTTGATCAGCATGCTGCGCTCAATGACCAGGTCGGGCCGGCGGAGCGAAATTCTTGCCACCCGCCCGTCCGTGAACAACTCGAATCGGCGAATCTCGTTCACCACCGCTCCTTCGCCCAGCCCCCCCAGGATTTCGCGCATTCGATCCGTGACAATCAGCGTGCGCGGGGCCGCGTCGAGCCGCTCCTGCCCTTCAAAAACCTGCGCTTCGCGGCCGGCGCGGGCCAGCCTGTAGGCGGTAAACAGGCCTGCCGCCGATCCTCCCACAATCGCGATTTCGGTACCTTGACGCCTAACCAAGCATCCTCTTGTGCTGATAACCGCCGCTGTGTGGGCGGTCAAAATGAATCAAAACTCACCTGCAATTCCCCGGCCCCGCAGCCTTGGCTTGCAAGTTAAGGCGTTACAGTATAACCCAATTTCCGGCGGCCCATGTGAGATACCTCAAGGCGAGGATTTCACCACAAATTCCCATGAGCCTTCGGCTCGCCCCTGCACATGAAAATGTGCGAAGCACCTTGGACTGCGGCGGCTCGACGCCGCCTTGAAATAACCTTGAGGACGATGACCAAGGCGGCGTCGAGCCGCCGCAGTCCAAGGTGCCTTTGGCACATCTATTTTCATAAAAAAACGATCCCGGGCTTATTCTGCCGCTCATACGGGAACCGCTCCAGCAGGATGACCGCTGACAGCGCGAGGGCCGCCACAACCACCGCCAATGCCAGGGCAAGTTTGACGGATAACCCGCACACCAGCCAGGCGAGCACGCCGGAAACGGCCCCCACCGCGTAAAGCACCAGAACGGCGCCGCGCTGCCCCAGGCCCACATTCGCCAATCGATGCGCGGTGTGGTCTTTCCCCGGGGATGCGAACGGCAGCAGTCCGCGGCGTGATCGCGAAACGCAAATCAGCGTGGTGTCGAAAATCGGGACGATCAGGAGCAGCACCGGAATCATCCAACTCGAAGCCTCGGGCACATCCTGGAAGCGCAGCTTGAGCCCCAACGTGGCCGCCATGAAACCCAGAAACATGGCGCCCCCGTCTCCCATGAAAATCTTGGCGGGGTTGAAATTCCACATCAGGAAGCCCAATGAGCCGCCGAGCAGCGCGGCTCCCAGGGTGGCCACCAAAAGCTGGCCTTCGCGAATCGCCAGAATCGTGAAAAACAGCGAGGCAATGGCCGTCACGCCGCTGGCAAGACCGTCCATGTGATCGAAAATGTTGTAGGCAGCGGTGATTCCCACCACCCAGAACAGCGTGAGCCCGATGTCGAGCGTGGAGCCCACACGGCCGGGAAAGAAGGCGGAGGCCACGTGCGTCCTCACTCCCAGCGCCACCAAGGTCAGCGCCGCCAGGGGCATGGCGACAAATAATTTGACCTGATGATGGAGCAGGTGGCGGTCGTCCAGGATGCCCACCACTAGGAGTAAGGTGGAGGCGGCGAGGATACCGACAATTTGTCCACGGGCGCGCGTCTCGGCAAAGCCGACAATGGCGGACACCGTCCCACAGTAGATGGCCACTCCCCCCAATAGCGGAATCGGAGTACGGTGAATTTTGCGCGCGTTGGGTATGTCCACCATTCCCCAGCTCAACGCAATTCGACGAATGGGGACCGTCAAGCCCCAGGAGGCCGCAAAAGCTACGGCGAAGGTCAGAACCCCGCCCAGCATCGGCCCTCCGCATTTTGGACTTTCATATCAGAAAACGTTGCGCCGCTCGTGCTACTGCTTCTCGTGGCATGGCCGTCCCGGCCATGACGGATCACGGGCGGGACGCCCGTGCCACGATGCTTCTTCAAGTCACGCCCTCAATGACCTGCCGAAAGAGCTGAAGTTCTTTGTCGCGCGCGAAGTCTGCTGCGGCTTGAAGCGCTCGCTCCGCCATCTGCGCCAGACGCTGGCGATCATGGGCCAGTTCCTGAACAATGGCGGCAACCGCGGCGGGATCGTCCGGATCCACCACCACTCCGCAGCCCGTTCGACGCACCACGCGTGCCGCGTCGCTTCCTTCGGGAGCCAAAACCAATATCGGCCGGCCCGCCGCCAAAATTGAATAAAGTTTGCTGGGGACTACGACGCCTTCCAACCCGCGCTTGATCGTCACCAGATGCAAGTCGCCGGCGGCCAGCACAAAGGGCACTTGGTCCGGAGGGCGGAAGGGCAGAAACCTGATCTTGCCGACGCCCTTGGCCGCCGCTTCCACCTGGGCACGCTGCGCTCCCTCACCCACAAACACAAACCCGACCTCCTCGTGATCGAGCATCTCCGCCGTCTTGATGATCGTTTCCCATGCTCCATAGAATCCCAAGTTGCCCGCGTGGAGCACCACAAAAGGGAAACCGCACCGAATCTCTTGGGTGACGGGATGGTCTTGAGCCGCCCGCGGCGGGGCAATTTGCGCGCCATCCCGAACGACAACCACGCGGGTGGGATCAATGCCCTTGGCGATGATGCGCTCGCGCGTGTCTTCCCCCAAAACGATCACGCGGCTGGCCCGCCGCAACGCCCACCGGTGTAATCTCTCCCAAAATCTCACCCACCACGCGGGGCGAACGATTTTGCCCACCAGCGCCATTTCCGGGTAGAGGTCGCGGATGTTGTAGACGAAGGGCTTCCGCTTGAGCCACGCCACGAAAGCTCCCACGATGCCCTCGAAAGGCGGGTCGGTCATGGCCATCACCAAATCGCTGCGCACCAGAAGGGCGCGCGGAATTGCCAGAGTCACATAGGTAAGATAATTGATCACCCGCTGCCGCATGCGAAAGCGCGGAAAGGTGGTGGACCCCACGCGCTCCACCACTGCGGAGCCACGGCGCTCGCGTCGGAGAAAGTAAAACGGGTGCCGCTCCGACGGATCGTAGGAGGGACGTCCGCAGAGCACGGTAACGGAGTGGCCCTCTGCCAGCGTGTCCACTACAGCCGCCGCCATAATTGCCGTCGCCGCCGTGTCCGGGGGGAAATACTCATTCATCAGAAGAATGCGCATCGGTGGTCAGGGCCTGGTGTCGCCCTAAGGAGCTGAAGCTGCCGGCGGCTTTTCGATCAGAAAATTGCCCAGCGCCAGGACATCCATACGGGTGCGGAGGAAGCAATCGATGGCCTCTTGCGGGGTCAGGACAATCGGCTCATTCTCGTTAAATGATGTATTCAGAAGCACCGGCACGCCAGTCAGGCTTTCAAATTCCTTGATCAGCGCCCAATAGCGAGGATTGGTTTGGCGGCTCACGGTCTGGAGACGCGCGGTTCCATCCACATGCGTGGGAGCGGGAATTGCGGCCCGCATTTCCGGGCGCACCGTGTACGCAAGGTTCATAAAAGGTGAGGGATGGGAGCGCTCGAAGAACTGGCCGGTGGCTTCTTCCAAAATCGAAGGAGCGAATGGCCGAAAAGGTTCGCGGTGCTTGATTCTCTGGTTGAGGATGTCTTTCATTTCCGCGCGGCGTGGGTCAACGAGGATGCTTCGGTTGCCCAAAGCGCGCGGACCCCACTCCTGCCTGCCTTGATACCAGCCCACGATTTTGCCGTCGGCAAGGTGTTTCGCGGTAAGGCGCGCCAGCTCCTCGTCAGCATGCTTCGTCACCGGAAAGCCCAAATCGCGAACCTGGCTTTTTTCCAGAGCCTGAGCCATGGCCTCGGGTGCGAACTGGGGTCCCCAGTAGGCATGGTCCATGACGAACGCGCGCGGCTGCCCAAGAATTTGGTGATAGACGTAATAGGCGGCGCCCACGGACAGGCCGGCGTCACCCGCGGCAGGCTGCACGTAGATTTCTCGAAACGGCGTATGGTCGAAGATCTTTCCATTGGCAACGCAGTTGAAAGCCACGCCGCCCGCCAGACATACCTTGTTCTGGTGGGTGGTTTCGGCAAGGTGGTTTAGCAAGCGAAAGTACGCCTCTTCCAGCACCGCTTGCATCGAGGCGGCAATATCCTGGTGTTTCTTGCCGACCGGCTCTTCCGCGCTTCGAGTTTTCCCCAGCCGCGCCTCGAGGTGGGGTGAAAAAAGCCGGCCCAGGACGGGAGTTTTGCCGTTCTCCTGCCAGGTCATCTCTGGCCCCGTCTTGTGGTGGCAGAAATAATGAAGGTCGAGGGCAAACCGCTTGCCGTTGCCGGGTGTCACCACGCGGCGGAGCTCTTCCACGTGGCTAGGTTCGCCGTAAGCGGCCAGTCCCATCACTTTGTATTCGTCGCCGAACTTCCAGAATCCGAGGTACTGGCTGAGTGCGGTGTAATAGAGCCCGAGCGAGTGGGGAAACGCCACGGACCCGTGGACGTTGAGGCGATTCCCTTCCCCCGTTGCCCACATGGTGCTGGCGAAATCACCCAGCCCGTCGGTGGAGAGCACGGCCGCGCGGTCAAAGGGCGAAACAAAAAAGGCGCTGGCCAAGTGCGCCACGTGGTGCTCAACCCGATGAAACTTTGACCTAATCGTCTGCGGATCGACGTCGCATGCGGCGGCAAGGTCTTCGTGAATGCTTCGGAAGTGCTTAAGTGCCCGATAGCGATCCAGCGTGAAGCGAGGCATTTGAACCGCATAAAAAAGCTTGGTGGCAATTCGCGCCCAGGGGTTGCGCGGGATGGCCACGTGATCGATGTCCGCGAGGGTCAGGCCGCCCTCCGCCAGGCAATGCTGGACGGCCCGCACCGGGAACCCCGCCGCGTACTTCACCCGGTTGAAGCGTTCTTCCTCGACCGCCGTCACCAGTCGCCCGTCGCACACGAGCGCCGCAGATGCATTGGCGTGATAAGCGTTAATCCCCAAAATGTTCATCTGCGAATCAGCTCACCAGGTGGCGCTCCGCCCACCGATTCAAAACAAACAGGCTCCAGACGCGCGACCAGCTTGTTTGGCCATCCAGAAAATCTGTCCAAACTTTCCCGACATGGTGGGGGTTCAGGCATTCCTGGAGAGGCGGGGCAACATGCTCGAACTCAGCCGCCACTTCTTCCCTTAGTGCGCCGCGCAACCAATGTTCCCACGGAAGGGTGAAGGTGCGTTTGGGCTGCGACATGACTTCCGCGGGTAGGAGGTCGGCCACGGCATCCACCAACAGAGATTTGGATTGGCTGGCGTTGCGCTTGATCGATCCCGGTAGCCGGGCCACGAACTCCACGAGGGCGTGGTTAAGAAACGGCACGCGCACCTCGAGGGAGTGGGCCATGCTCATGGCGTCCGTGTCGCGGAGCAAGGTATCAACCATATAAGATCGCGATTCCAGGCAAGACACGGCGGTGAAATCATCAAGCTGTCTCGATCCGCGCGCCGTCTGTTCGAGCCAATCACGCCAAGGTTCCGGCGATTCAAAGCCATTGCCTCTCAGCAATCCCAACACCTGCGCCGGGGTGAAGAGGAGGCGCGTGTAGAAATAAGGGTGCGGCAGGAAATTGGGGTCGCGCCATAATGCCGCCATCTTGCGGCGAGCGTCCTTTCTCTGGAGACGCCCCAGCATTTTTTCCGCCGCCGTGGCGAGGGTGGAGCGGAAGCCCCCGGGCACGGTCCTGGCCAGAGACGCGACGGACTGCGCTTCCGGAGTTGTGCGGAAGGTGCTGTAACCTCCGAAGACCTCATCGCCACCCAAGCCTGAAAGCGCCACTTTCAGTCCCGCCTGCCGTGCCGCCCAGGAAACGAAGTAGGCGTTGATGCCGTCCATACTGGGCTGGTCGAGGGCGCCCACCGCCTCGCCGAGCCGCGCCAGCATGTCGTCGCCGCTCAGGGTGAGTTCCTGGTGATTCGTTCCAAAATGTTGAGCCGTGCGGCGAGCCACATCCGCCTCGCTAAACTCCTGCTCGGGGAACACCACCGTCACGGTGTTGAGAGAAGCTTTCTTCTGGGTCGCGAGGGCCACGAGGGCGGTGGAATCGATGCCGCTGCTCAAGAAAACTCCCACCGGTACATCCGCAGTCAAATGGGACGCAACGGTTTCTTCCAGGATCGAGCGCAAGAACACGGTCGCGGAGCATCGTTCCTGTTTCTTGGTTTTAAGAGATGGACACGCTGCTTCCGCGAAATCCCAATAGGGCTCGGGGTGGACACACGTGTGTCGCCCAGAGGCCGACAGGATGATCCGATGCCCCGGCGGCAAGGAATAGACGCCCTCGACCAGCGTCATGGGTTCCACGACCGAACCGAACAGAAGGTAACTGCGCAAGGCGGCTGGCGAAAGCCGCGGTTCGACCTGACCGGAACCCAGGAGAGACCGGACTTCGGAAGCAAAAATCAAGTTGCCATCGACAAGCGTGTAGTAGAGCGGCTTGATGCCCAGGCGATCGCGCGCCAGAAGGACTCGGGGATTGCCACGTCGAGTGGACTTGGACGTCTCGGCGAGCGCGAACGCGAACATTCCCTCGAAGTGGTCCACGCAATCCTCTCCCCATTCCTCATACGCGTAGACAATCACTTCCGTGTCGCTTCCCGTATGGAAGGCGTGGCCACGGCTCTCCAGCGTCCGCCGGAGCTCCTGGAAGTTATAGATTTCCCCGTTATATACGACCACGACGGTGCGGTTCGCGTTGAACACCGGTTGAAGTCCGCCCGTGAGGTCTATGATGCTGAGCCGGCGCATGCCCAGCGTAACCGAGTCGTCGACGAACATTCCTTCGTCATCCGGCCCGCGATGACACAACTGCCCCATCATCCGCCGCACAACACCTTGCGTCGGTTCAGGATCCGTGCTGCCGATTACTCCGCAGATTCCACACATGAGTTTTTATGCCCATCCATGCAATAGGGCGCGCCCGGCCCGCAGTAGCTGGCGGCCCAGCCCGAGCGTGTTAATGCCCAGCTTTTTGCGCCCGTACCAGCCCACCAGCCAATTCAGGAGGTTGCCCAGGAAAAATAGTGGTAGAGAGATAACGATCGGCCAAAGCGAGGGGTTCTCCGGGATGTAAGCCCAGTTGACAGCCTCCTCCCACACTGGGAAAAGATAGGTCAGGATTCTACGCAGAAGATCGCCGAGAGGAATTCGCCGCAGGTGAAGGTGACGAGTGTGCTCGAATGTGTACGAGGGGTTGTAGCCAGGCATTCCGCTGATGGCGTCTTGAAACACCTGGGGATCGCGCAACTCCTCCTTACTGAGGGCGCGGCCCAGGGGGTCCCTGAACACGCGTCCTTGCTGCGGATCGACCGCCACCCAGCGCTGATCCCACTGCACCTCGGCGACGACGTGCATCACATTGCCGGATGCAGCGATCAGCAGCAGTCGCCGCGTCTTCAGACCCGCAGCGTCGGCCAGATTAATGAAAGCATTACTTGCCGAGCCGCAGACCTTCAGCAATTGCCGATTCTGAACGATGGTCACCGGATCACGGAGCATTCCGGCGCCTTCGACGTGGGTATTGAGGCGCTGAGGCTCATCACGGAACCACCGCAGCAGAGCCTCCGTTTTCATTTCCGCCGAACCATCCAGGGGAACGATGGCGTCGGAAAACCCTTTCAAGTACCTTCGCGTGGAGTAGGTCAGGGCCACCCCGTAGATGAACAGGCCAAGGGTGAAGATCACCAAGGCCCCTGTGGCATAACGGCCCAGGGTAAACCAGTGATGAGAACCCGCATGTGGTGTCTGTACGCTCATGCGAAATCGTCCCGGGTCCTTTTATAGGAATCCTGCATTCCCCGTACCAGCCCCTCCCAGCCAATTTCCTCCGCCACTTGCGGACACCCGGCTTTCAGGCGTTGATAAAGCGTGGGGTTGGTCAACAACTCCCGCAGCGTGCGGGCCACGGCTGGTGCATCATAAGAAGTCACCAGCCCCGCCCGCTGATCGACCAACGGGGCTATTCCACAACGATCGGAAACGACCACGGGAGTGCCGCAGGCGATAGCTTCCGCCGCGGCGTTGCCAAAGTTTTCGTAGCGTGAGGGCAGCGCAAACACCGTCGCATCTACGTAAGCCTCTTTCTGCAAATCCCCATAAAGGGGGCCCGGGAACAGAACTTGTTGATCGAGTCCAAGGGTTCGAGCTTTGTCACGCAGAAAGGCCAGGTACCCGTTTTCGCCTTCCGGCCCGGCGATGACGAGTTTGAGCTTGTCGATACCGATTTTCGGCAACGCTTCAATCAAAATATCGGCACCCTTACGCGGGATGAGCCGACCTAGAAAGTGGATAAAGGGCAAATCCCCGGCAATCCCCGATTTTCCCCGAAAGGCCCCGAAGCGGGGAAGGGTTCTAAACTGTTCCTTATCGATGCCATTAAAGCGAAGCAGGACTTTTTCGGCAGGCACTCCCGCCGCGCGTAAGTCCTTTATTTCCAACTCGGAGGTTGCAACCCACTTGCTTGCCTGCGACAAATAGTCCCTTCCCAGCCTCCTCCAAATCTTCTTAAGCAGGAAACCTCGGTCGATGGACCGCGTCATTCCGAGTGGCTCCACAAAATAGGGCACGCCGAATTTTCGGCAATAATGTCCCACCGTGGGCCCCAAGGTGTCGTAAAGCCCGTAGATGTGGACGATGTCAAATTCTCTGAGCCGGCACTGGCAGAACTCCAGCACCCCCGGATTCACGGTCAGATTTCGGTAATGGAAGCGAGTCTTGAAATAAATCACCTCCACCCCGTCCAAGTCAGTCCGCCAGCCCAGCGGGTCGCGAAGCACCTTCGCCGCCTCAAACTCTCGAGGTCCGAAGCCCAAGTCGGCGGTGAGGACCGTAATCTGGTTTCCCAACCCCGCCAGTACGCGGGCGATCGAGCGAACCTTGACGGCAGGTCCTCCCCGCTCGTTGAAGGGGAAATAGGCTTGGGTGACTTTAAGAATTCGCAAAAATGCCCTTCAAGTTCTCGCGAAAGGAACCATACGAGTACTGCTTCCGAACCCAATCGCTCCCCGCCTGACCCATATCGCGGGCTTTGTCGGGGTTAGTCAGCAGGTCCACCAGGGCCTCTGCCATTGCTGCGGAATCCAAGGGATTTACAAGCAGACCGTGCCGCCCATGGTGAATGATCTCTGTGGGAGCGCCTTCATTAGGTCCAATCACCGGTTTGCCGAAGGCCATGGCTTCAAGGAAAACGATCCCGAAACCCTCGCCCTTGGCCTCTTGGCCATTGAGCACGGTCTGGGCTGGCAGGGCAAAAACGTCGCTGCGGCTGTAAAGGGCTACCAATTCAGAATCGCTCACCCTCCCCGTAAAAAAGATATGCGGGCGGATGCCCAAACTTTCCGCGAGGGCTTCGAGGCGAGCGCGGTCGTCCCCTTCCCCAACCACGACGTAAATAAGATTGGGGACCCGCGAGAGAACCGAAGGCAATGCCCGCAGGATGACATCATGCCCCTTGTATTGCTCGGAGGCGTCCATTCTGGCTACGGTCAAGACGACCGGCTGTCCGGCGGCCAGGGACTGGTGAGGGCCGGTATCCGCCGGCTGGACGGTGGTCAAAGTCTCGTCCAATGCACAGGGCAGAGTGGCGATGCATTCCGCTTTCACTTGCTGTCGCTTCGTGACCTGCTCAAAGTTGAGTCGACTGGTGACGATGACGCGGTCAGCGCGGCGCAAAGCCAATCGCTTCGCGGAGGGAAGCGGAATCCACGCCTCGATGCCGTGCACAACAATCCAGTAGGGCCGGCGCCCCAAGCTCGCCAGCAGCCACGCGACCGGTCCCAAGGAAAGATGCGTGCACATGATCAAATCCGGCCGCCAGCGGACCGCTTCCCACAAAGCGTGACATCCAAAATTCAACTTTGATCGCCAGGAGAGTCGGCCCCGCACATTGCCCCGTAGAACCTCGGGAATCGCCACGCAACGCACGTTTTTATCGTGAAAGAGGTCCCTAAGTGCCCGTACCAAGGTTCCAGTGTACCGCTGAATTCCGCCAACACCCGCCAAGGGCGGGGCGAGCACCAGCACCTTCATTGCGCCTCTTGAATCGCCGACGTGCGACAACAGTCAAAATGCTCAGATGCCAACGGGGGATCCTGCCACCTGCCCTTTGTCTTTTATTGCCGCTTCTGATAGATACTGTTTTACGTAATCCTGGACGGTCAGGAACACCGTCTCTTCCGGCCGCTGAAGACGCTTTATCAAAGCGCAGTTCACCTGGAAGAAGTCCTCTGGTTTCTTCGCCGCCAGATAATGCCGAAGCGGGATACCTCCCTCGGTTGGAAGCAACAGCCGTAAGCTGAACCTGCCACGTCCATGATCCGGCCCGTCCCGGCAGAGGTCCTCAGGATGCGACATATAGACCAAGGGCTTAGGCCGCAAGCGGCATTCACTGAGAAGAAGGCCGGCAAACATAACCGCCATGCGCTTTCCCAAAACAACAGCAGCGTTACTCGTCAAAGGGAAGATCAGGGCAGAAACCGGTATCTCCCACAAAGACAAGGTACCGCGCCGGAAAGGGTGCAGCCGATCGGGGTGGTAGGGAAGGCGGGGCGCCAGAAACCAGCCATTCTCGTGGTTGTAAGTGCTGGTCAAACCAAGTCGGCCGGAGTTCACGGAGACATCAGCGTAGTAGCCGAACTCCTGCAATAATTCGAGGGTTACACCCGCGATTCGAAAGCCTGGGGTTCGGAAGGCGCCAGGGTGTGCTCCTAATCCCTCCGACAATATCGACGTCGCACGGTGGATGTAATCTCGTTGCATAGCGTAGGACATACGGTCATAGGCTTCTTCTCCGTCGTGAAAAAGGCCATGACAGGCAATCTGATGAGGAGGCCCGATGCGCTCCAAGGCTCGGCGGTACTTTCGGTACGTATCCGCAGGAATAAAGTAAGTCGCCCGCACCCCCAATTCCGTCAGAACGTCGACAGATTCATCCAGATACCCCTCGATGCCCGGCTGGTCGTGGACGTCAAGGGTCAGAACGATCGGTAGCTTCCTGGAAGGCGTCCTCATCGCGCGGGGTTCTCCCCTTTGCACATGATGATTCCGGCAAATTGGTTTAGTAGCGGGGTACGTTCGGCGATCCAGTCGACCGCCTTGTACAGTGACACGAACTGCCCGGGAAACAGCTTCGCAAAGAATATGATCCGCTTGGCCTGAATGTTCACAAAGCCGGCGGCTTTCATCATTTCTGTAACTTGCCGGGTAGAATAGGTGTGGTCATGGATGTGCCGCTCCCCGCCCACGAGAAACTTGAGAGCCTCAAACCAAGGGCAATATTTGTTAGGGAAATCAACCACCACTCGCGCCCCTGGACGCACGACGCGGCGAATCTCACGCAGTGACCGCACCGGGTCGGGCAAATAGCGCAAGGTTGAGAAGGAAAAAGCGCCGTCGAAGGCCTCGCCGGGGATATCCTTCATGTTATCAACGTCGCCCGCCATGAAATGTGCCGTGGACAGGCCCAGGTTTTGAGCTGCGACTCGGGCGGCGGCGATAGACGCAGGGGAGATGTCGAGCCCCGTGACCTCGTAGCCCTCGCGTGCCAGGAACATGGTATAGCTGCCCGCTGTGCACCCCACCTCGAGTAGATGATCGCCCTTACCGAAGCCGGCGAGAGTGAACGCCGTTTGGATCTTGTGCTGCAGCCAGTACAGACCGGGCTGACGCGTAGATAGAATCTCCTGGGCCGTCCCTTCCGGGTTTCCCGGTTCGAGGGTGGCGAGAAGGCCTCTCCCCACCTGATCATATTTCACTTGAATGTCGTGTTTAACTCCCTCCGCTGGAGGTGCGGGGGGCACGGTTGAATCTATCGACATGACCACCTCTCCTTGCTGTACGATCTGCTCTCGCCTTGGGTGGGGCGAACAGCAACTTCTTCATCGGACCGCTTCATTTGCTTTGTCGAATGGCCCTTGGCTGCCCGGCCCGGCGAGAACCTGCGCAAAAAGCGCGTCAAGCTCAGCCGCGTTTCGCTCCCATGTGTGCTGAAGGGCGGTTTGCGCGGCATTCTTTCCGAGAGCGTCTCGCCAGACAGGATTGGCATGCAGGTCAGAAATCACTTGGGCGAGAGAAACAACGTCCCTGGGGTCCTTCAGTACTATTCCATCCACCCCGTCCGTGATCAGTTCACTGACGCCGGCACGGCTGCTCACGATTACCGGAAGCCCGCAGCCCATAGCTTCCAAGGGAGGCAGCCCAAAAGCATCTTCTAGGGAAGGGCTCACGTAAACGTCCGCCGCCGCGTAAAAGAACTCCACGTCAGGTCGCGGGGGAAGGAATGACACACGTTCTTCAAGGCCCAGGTTGGCGATCGTCTTTCGATGAGGTTGCGGGTCGTCCTGCCCCACCACCAGCAAACGCCAGTCGCCCGACCCGATCGAACCCAGTGCCGCCAAAAGGGCATCCAACCCCTTGCTTTTCCAGCCGTTCCCGACCAAAAGCAAGCACAGCGTGGACCCAGATAATCCCAATTGGCCGCGGCTTTGGTCCCGCAAATGCCGGCAATCCTGGAAATTAAACTTCTCCAGGCTGATACCGTGATAGATCACAGGAATCTCTCGTCCCCCAAAACGGCTTAAATTGTCTGCGGTCCTTCGAGATACGGCTGTTAAGAGAGTCTTCTTGCGGGTGTAAATGAGTTTCTCCAAACCGATAATCAGCCGGTAGTAGAGTCGGCGATGCATTAGCCGCAGCCAGCTCGATGCAGGGTTGTGGCGGAAGCTCAAGGTATCCCGCACCTGACGATAAAAGTCGGAAAACAGGACGTGCACCGAAATGAAATCGGCATCGAAGCAATTGATTCCTGGCGTGTACGTCAGATCGAAGCGGAGACCGCGGAACTTGGCGTCCCACCACCGCCGCAAATGATTGGCGAGAAACCACCAGCAAAACCCCAGGAGGTGCGGTCCGGGTAACGTGGAAATCCGGTGCCAGGTTAGGTCATTGAGATTAACGTCTTCGACGCGGGCACAGTAGAGGTGAATTTCGTACTTGGGTGACAGCCGTTCCACCTGCTCCGCCACGCACCGTTCTGTACCGTGCCGCTTGTCCAGGAAAGGCGAAATGACGGCAACACGTGGCTTGTTTTCCATCAGCGAGGAGGTACGTGGATGGCGGGCTGCAAAGAACCTTGATCGCACAACCTCGGCAGGCTATACAGAATGCCCGTCAGAAGCCAAAAATAGGCATTATATACATAGTTCTGATAGGGTGCAAAACCTGCAAAGGTGAAGGGGAAAAGAAGCATGAATCCAAACCACCAGATACAAATCGCCAAGGGAAACATCGAGGTCCCTTTGACCCGCAATACGGCCACCCAGGTCGCATAGATAAGCATCCCGGCCCAAAACAACCAGAGAATCGGCCCCAGGATGCCGAGTTCAAAGATCAACGTCGCGAATCCCTCTTCCAGACTCCATCGATGGATCCTGGCATCGACTTCTGGTCCCACTATTTGCGCCACATATTGCACTCCCAATGATGCGGTCCCGATCCCGTGTCCAACCGGCCATTCCGGGTCCGTAAACGCCAACATAAGGTTCTTGATTGGATAATCCCACGCCCGGAATGAACCCTCATAATATTGACTTCTCGGATCCAAGGTCTCACTGTAAAAACTCCAGCGCGCGCCAATAGCTTCGGGGAAAATCGCTAGCAAAAGGAACAAGCCCAATGCAACCGCCATGTAGCTTCTGCGGATAGCTTTGAAGAGCCGGTAAGCCTCAAGCCCGCGGGGTGGCGCTCCCCAAAGCAGGGCGGCGGAGAGGACCAGTCCGCTAATAACGATGTACGATATGCACCCTCGCGATCCGCTCATCATGCCCGCGGCACTCACTAGCAACAAAGCAGGAAAGACCACTTTTCGGCCTTTGCGTGTTCGGAGGAGCAGGTACCCCGCCGCCCCGAGCCCTATGATGAACGTGAGAACAAGATACCAGGCAAACCGGCCGTCGCTTACGAAAACCGACGGGGGCCGTGATACGGCTACGCCCGACTGTGTGTATCGTGTCAAATGCCCCAACTCATCGATTTCCGCACCTCCACTCGGATTGAGGAAACCGAGGCCGAGGACGGATTGGGCGATGCCGAGGGCAGCGATGACCGCCGCAAGCCCCATGTTAAACACCAGGAAGAGACGCAAGTCTTCCTCATCGCGGAGGAACGCATAGCCCACGAACATCAATGGGATGTAATAAAAATAAATCTTCAACCCCATCAAGCCATAGAGAATGTTGGGTGAATCGGCGTTAAAGACCTGGACGAGACCCAGGCCGATAAACAGCCCGAGCGGGTACAGAAAGGGAGCGCGGAACTTAACGCGTTTTTCACGCGATCCAGCCTTGAGGAATGATAGGTAGGTTATTCCCACCAGAGCGTCTTTGGCAAAATAAACCGCCATGTTGTTGCCCATGTACTTGCGAATCATGTCCTCAAACAACAGCCACCCCAGGAAAGCGTAGAGTCCGTGGCGCCAGTTCCCGAATACCAAACCCGCGAGGCCTAACACCATTAGACCAAGAAGCGAAAGGATAACGTACTGGAAAGTTCCTTGCAGGACCCAGCCGCGCATTTTCCAGATTGCAACGGCCACCCCCAGGTAAAGAAGAAGCGATTTCCCCACAGATTGATTAATCTGCATTGGAAGAGGTCCCAGAAAATGGGAGAGATGGTTCGTGCCAAGTTGCCAGCAAGTGAGAGGTAAGCTTCCACCGGCTCAGCCAACGGGTTGCGTAGCCCCATTCACGAAGCTGGCACATCACGGGGCTGGCATCGGGTGAGCCGTTGAAATGATGAACCTCGACAATCAGGGCGGGGTGATATGCCTCAATCGTCCTGGAGGCACCCTTGAGCACCAAGGATTCTAATCCTTCCACGTCGATCTTCATAAAGTTAACGGGTTGTCCCGTATCACGAAGAAAATCATCAAGTGCTAGGGCGTCGGCCGTGGCCTGCCCCGTTCCATCGGACATGTGGAAGGCGACGCTTCCGGGCAGCGGTTCACCCTCGGGCATCTCCGCATCCAGCGTGCAGGTGCGATCGAGCAAAGCCTTGTTAATGGCCTCCACGTGGGTGCAATGGTTAAGTTGTATGTTGTCGCAGAGAACCCGGAAATTCCATGGCAAGGGCTCGAATGCCAGCACCCGTCCCTGGGGTCCAACCATTTTGGAAAGAATCAGCGTGTAGAATCCCACGTGAGCGCCAATGTCCACCGCGCTGGCGCCGGGTCGTACGATCTCCACAAGAGCATTGACCACGGCCGGCTCCCAGGTACCATACACGAAGCTACGATGGCGCGACCAATCGATCTTCATGTGGTATCCCTTCAACACTCCCCGACACGGAAGACATGTCACTCTACTTCCGGGCAGCATATTCAGGATCATGTGCAACGCGTTCGCCATGTGCGTGGGGTCGGACGGCGACCCCAGAAGGGCTTGCCTTAAGCGCTGCGGGATTCTTTCTACCCCTGAGGAGATCACCCGTCGCATCTTACCGCCTCTCTGTGGACGGCAAGGTGTTGCAACAGCATCTTGTGTTGGTCAAAATGCTCGCCGGCACGCTTCCGCGCCTCGCCCCCAAAACGAGCTGCCACGGTGGCATCATACAAAACCCTCTTCATGCAATTGGCAAGCCCCGCGGCATCGCCTGGTGCGAACGAGAATCCCGTATCTCCGATCACTTCGCGCAATGCCCCCACGTCCGAAACGATCATTAATTTGCCACGCGACATACTCTCCGCCGCCACCATCCCAAACACCTCCCCGGCCAGAGAAGGCATGACCACCGTCGCCGCCTCGGCCAAGTGGTCCTCCAAACCCTGGGGGGAAAGATAACCCAGGAACTCTATCGACTCATCGAGCCCCATGGCAGAGGCTTGTTGTCGAAGCGACTCACGATCCGGCCCGTCTCCTATCACCTTGAGTCGAAAGCGGAAACCTTCTGCGTGGAGCTGCTGTGCCGCCTCCAAGAGAGACTCTACGCCTTTTGTACTGACCAGCCTCCCAATAAAAGCAAACGTCGCGTGGGAAGGAGGAAATGTTGGAACGCTGCCGGCAGCAACCCGCCCAACACCGTGATGAATAGTGGTCGTTCGCGGGAGGTTTAACATTGCGGCCAGCCAATCAGTAGGACTGATATTAGCCGATGCCCGCATGCACATCCAGCGTCGCGGGAAGGTGAGGAGCCACATGTTGATGCTGCGGAGCAGGCTGTTCTTGGAGTTGCAGCGCAGGCAGTTCATATGGCGGCCCGCCATGAAGTGACCGGGGCACGCTTTCTGCGTCGGCTCATACAGCAGTTGCCCGTTTGGACAGATCGACTGGAATCCGTGATGCTCTACAACCGCAGGCTTGCGAAGGAGCAATGCTGCCAGCAGGGGAAGCATGGCAGGACCGGCGAGATGGATGACATCAGTCGCCCGGATCAGGCTCACCATCTGCCGTAGTGAGGGCTGGCGCACCACCTGGAAAGGCAGGGATTCATCTTGAAATGCGCCACGCGAAGTGCGGGTCACCACGGTCACCTTGGCGCTCGTAGTCCCTTCGGCGGGCTTCAAGTTTGCCAAACCAATTGCCAGGGACATGACAACGGTTTCTACGCCACCGACATTTGGTGCAAAGGAGTGGCTGTAAATCAGGATTTTCAGTGGGAAGTTCCCTTTTGAACCATGAGGACTGCTTTCTCGATCGCCTGCACGTGGGCTTCAACATTCTCACGGGGCGACCAGGTCTCCATGAGCTTCTCAGCCGCCCTTCCCATTTGTTTCAGTTTCGGGCGGTCCGCCAGCGCGGCGCGCAGAGTTTTAGCTAAGGCCTCGGTATTGCCGCACGAGTAGATGAAACCGGTTTCGCCAGGACGCACCAGTTCAAGCCGCCCTCGAATCTTGTCGCTAAGAATCGTTGGGCAACCGCACAGCATTGCTTCACAGACGACGACCGGGCACGCGTCGTATTCGGAGGACAGAACCATCACTTCCGCGGACCGGTACAAAGCGGGGAGATCAAATTGATTGACGAAACCAAAGAATTTCACCCTTGCGGCGATGTTCAGGGTCCGGGCCTCAGATTCCAATTCCGCCCGCATGGGGCCCTCACCCGCCATGATGAGGAAGGCATCCGGCACTCCCGCTTTCGCAAAGGCCCGCAGAACATCCTGCGGGCGCTTCCAAGGCTGCAGTTTGGCGCAGAAGAGGACCATGGGCTGGTCAGCACGTAAGCCCCAAACCGAGCGAACTGAAGCCCTATCCACTTGCGCAGCCCTGCTTGTCCAGTAATCGTTATCCACCACAAAAGGTGTAAGGACGATGCGATCCTGTGGAATTTGCAGGCTGCGTAAGTACTCTACGCTGGCTGCCGACGGGACTATGGTGACCGTGGCCGTCCGAAAAATAACAGGCAGTATTACCTTCTTGATCCAAACCTTCCAATGATCCTGTGAGCGGGGCTCAAGACCCGTGGCATCCGTGCCAAACAAAATGGGCGTCCTGTGGAGCTTCGCCGCGGCCAGCGCAATCCAGAAGCTCAAATAGGCGTAACCCGTATACGTCACGACGGCGTCATAACCGCCCCTGCTCACCAGTTTCCACAACCCCGGATTCAACAGACCGAAGAAGCGGCCCAAGCCCGGCCAAGGCGAGCGGTTGGGCACGTTAACCCACTTGTAGCCTTCCAGTACCGGCACATCCCATTTCAGCTCGATGCCGAATTCGGGATCGAGCCCGAGTTTGGCTCCTTGTAAGCTGCAATAGGCCACCTGAATATCGAGACGCGGATGCTGCGCCATCAGGCGAAAGATCGGCGCCTGGTACTGGACGGGATGGGTGGCAATAAACAGAACCCGATATCGTTCTTTAGGCACGGCCGAGAATCTCCACAAAGCGTGCGGCAATGGCTTCCCAGGAGAAACATTGTTCGTGAGCGCGCTGGCTCCGTTGATGCAGTTCGCGCCACAGGCCCTCGTTGGTCAGGATCTTAACCACCGCCTCGGCCAGAGCTTCGCGATCCCCGCAGGGGACAGCCACCACTCCGGCTTCCGCTAACAGGGGCGGCAGGCAACCGTCCGCGTAAGCCACTAAGGGAAGCGCGCAGGCAATGCTGGCGATCGCGCTGCTTCGTTGGGTGGAGATTCGACCGCGCACAAAAAGTGACACGTCACAGCTCGCCAGCACCTTCGCCACCTCATCGGCGGGAAGAACACCCAGGGCTAGGTACGCAACTTTGCTTCCGTCCAAGGCTTTCCGGAATTCGGGTTCCGACTCGTCCGATCCGCGGCCTAGCGTTACCAAACACACTTGCCCGACGTGCCGGGCGACCGCCCTTGCTGCCTGGGTAATGGCCAGGACCTCTTTGCTGATATCGCCACGGTCGGTAACCGTGAAAACCGCAATCGTCTTCGGCTCGTTTCCATGGCGAACTAGCCGGCCGCCGGCAACCACCGCCGGGATGTTCGCTCCCACCGGGATGAAACTGGCTTTCGAGGCAGCTCCCGGGAGCCACTTCACTTGCTCCTTGGGCACAGGCAGCACGCAGGCTTGCGTCCAGCTATAAGCCCGGCGGAACACCCAGCGTTGGCAGGCGCGGCGCATCCGATCGATCATCCGCTTTCCGGCGTACGGCGCAACATCGTGGAAGACCGTAACCAGGCGCACGCCGCGGGCCTTAAGGATCAGAAGAACTCCCAAAAAGGCCAGGGCCAACCCGTGCCGGGACCACGTCAGCGCGGTATACTGAGCAAGGACGGTCTTCCCCTTCCAATTCCGGCTCTCCTGCCATAAGCGCCCCCAAGCTCGAATCCACCCAAGATCTTCCCAAGGGACTCGAACGATTTCGACCCGATAACCTCTATCTCCCATGGCCATGCTGAGAAAGCGGCAGTAATCCTCCACCCCGTCGGTGGGAACATCTTTCTTCCCGAGGAGTGCAATCACCGGGATAGAACCTGCCATGTTCGCGCTCATATCCGGTCTGGAAGTTGAAGCGGGTTCAAACTTTTCACGGACATTTGGGCATCGGAAAATTTGATTTGCACAGGCGCTAAAGAGGTCCCATTTTTTTGGTCGGGGCAAAGTGGCACAAGGCTCCTAATGCTTCTCCACCAGATAGCTGCCGATGACCAGGGCGTCCATCCCCGAGGTATAAAATGTCCGAATCGCGTCCGTGGGTGAGCACACAATCGGCTCACCCCGCAGGTTGAAGGAGGTATTCATGATGACGGGCACGCCGGTGCGCGCACCAAACTCCTTGATGACCTGCCAATAAAGGGGATTCACGTCCTTCTCCACGGTCTGCGGGCGGGCGGTGCCGTCAACGTGGGTCACGGACGGGATTACGGACCTCTTGTCCGATTTTACGGGGCTGGTGAGGATCATGAAGGGCGAGTCGGTGGCCGATTCCAGATAATCGCCCGCAGACTCCGCCAGCAACGACGGCGCGAATGGCCGCCACCATTCGCGGAACTTTACCGCGTTATTGACCTTGGCGTTCATTTCCGGATCGCGCGGGTCTGCCAGGATCGACCGGCTGCCCAGCGCCCGGGGACCAAACTCCATGCGCCCCTGAAACCACCCAATGATTTTCCCACCGGCCAGCAAATCAGCGGTGGCGCCGGCCACGTCGCCGACCCGCGTCGCGCGCAACTTATAGGTGCGCAAGACTTTCTCAATTTCTGAGTCGTCGAAGGCCGCGCCCAAATAAACCTGCCGGAGGGCTTTCAGCGGCAGTCGCTGGCCCGTCTCGAGGTAGGGCGCCAAAACCGCGCCCAGCGCCACGCCGTCGTCTGCGGCAGCAGGCTGAATGAAGATGCTGTCCACCAAGCCGGAATTCAAAATCAGTCCATTGGCCTTGGAATTCAACGCCACGCCCCCCGCGAGGCACAGTTTGCGGCAACCGGTTTTCTGCACGGCGGCTTCCGCGAGGCCCTTCATCGCCTGCTCGCAGACCTCCTGAACGGCGAAGGCTACGTCTTTGTACTGGGTTTCGATCTCGCTCTCCGGCGTTCGCTGTGGCCCCAGGCGTTCCGCAATTCGCCCATGCAGGTTGGAGCCGCGGCCGATCAGGCCCGGGCCGTCCACCTCGTAGAGGCCGTGGTGGAGGGTGACAAAATCCTTGAGATCGACTCCCGGCCGCCCGTAAGGAGCCAAACCCATCACTTTCCACTCGTCACTGTAAGGCCGGAATCCCAGATACTCCGTGAAGGCGGCGTAAAGGAGGCCAAGAGAATTCGGCCAGGGGATGGTGAGGACATGCTCGAGCTTGCCGTTTCGACCGTGCCAGATGGAGGTGGCTTCCCAAGCGCCCCGTCCGTCCACCACCACCACCGCGGCTTCTTCAAATCCGGAATGGGCATAGGCGCTGATCGCATGGGCCAGATGATGATCCACAAAGAGCATGCGGGCCTTCGTCGGACCAAAATGGTGGAATATGAGACGCTGGCCCCCGCGTTGACTCTGCATACTGACAAATTGTCGGGTCGAGTTCAGGACGTTCAAATAGCTGAGGGGATGGCGCCCGCGGACAAAATTCCCGAGGTCGTGCATATAGCTTGCCCGCGGCGGCGACCAGCCGAAGGCGACGCAATCAAGCTGGTCAAGCCGGACACGCGCGAAATCGAGGCAGGCTTTGATCGCCAACCTCGGGAACCGCGCATCGTGCTTAACCCGGCTCAGTCGCTCCTCGGCAACGGCAAATAACAGTTCGCCATCACGCGCGATGCAGGCCGAGGAGTCGTGCATTTGAGAGTAATTGATGCCTAAGCTGAGCATTCAGACTGGGATGTCAAGGCTGGCGGCTTTCATTCTATTGGGTGGAATCGTACCTGCGTCCGCTGATCCAAGCCTTGCCCAGGAGAGCAGCGCCTTCCGCGGTCTCCCGGAAGCCGCCTCCGGCGAGGTGGCGGAGATTTTTTGCGGCGGACTTGAGCACGCCGTGCGCCGCAAAGAAATCGAGGTACATCAGTTCCACGCGAGAAGCAGGCCACTGGCGCGCCGGAGCCAATTTCTGCGGCCCGAACTGCTGGAGGCGCAGGAGGATCTGGTCAACGCGGCGGTCGTAGGTGTGCTCCCGCAACACCTTTTCCCTTCCCGCGTTGGCAATGCGAGAGCGCGCCGGCTCATCTCCGAGGAAACGCTTGACCAGGGTCAAGAGGTCTTCATATTGCCTGAAACCGGCAAAGTGCACGCCCTCCTCAAAGCCCAAGTCGGTCAATTCGCTGGGTAAGGAAGTGACCAACAGGGCCCCAGAGGCAAGCACCTCAAAGGCCCGCATGTTGGCGTCCTGGGGGAAATCGTCGCGCCCGATGTTAACCACCACGCGGGAGCGACGGTAAACCTCCGCGACCCCTTCCAGGGAGTATGTACGCTTCCAATCGTTCATTCGAAACAGGTTGGCGAGCTTCGGAATCCATTCCTGACGCTTCTGGTAAAACTCTCCGTGGGCCGTACCTACCCAGCCCACCTCGAACTCGCGCGGAAGCTCGAGTTGTTCGAACAATTCCCGGCGGACCGCGTGGGGCAATAAAAATGCGCCCGGATGGCCGCCCTGCCGGAAGCGCTTTTCATATCCGGGGTGGAAAACGGCCACGTGGTCGAAGAGCGAGGACCATCGCATCCTGCGTTCCGTATAGGTATAAGTGTCAACCTGAAAGCACACCGTGGGTATTTCGGAGCGCACCAACCCCTCAGGCAACAGAGGAAAAACGGATTCAAAATGGAAGATCCAGGAAGGCTTATCCGTGGTATGCAGCACAATCTTTTCCAGCGGCGAATCGAACGGCGGGGCCCAGTCCACGCAATCGAAGGGGATACCCCGGGCGCGGAATGCGGCGGCGTACCCGGGAATCAGCTTGCGGTGATTGTCTTCCTGACAAAGGCAGAGGATTCTCAACGCGCGAACACCATCATGCACTTCCCCGGGGTGCGGTAATTTTCTTAAAGCCCGGGGGGGGCAATACTCCGGTTCGTGCCCGGTTATACCAGGTTTGACCAGCCAGCCACCGGCGCGCCCCATAGAACCACCGGGGTGGAAGTACGAGCGCGGGAATCATGGTTAATGTCCGAAACAGCCTGTGGCCCCAAGATGCATTGCTGTGCTGGACTCGGTAAATGGTGCTTTCCGTACGATACGTTTCCAGCGGCCACCCACCATCCAGCATCAAGCGCAATTGGGCGGCCTCCGCCTCCACAATTTCCAAAACTACGTCCGCGACCCCCTTGGGGACTACCCAGGCCGACAGACGGGTTCGCAGCGCCGCCACCAAGTTCTCCAGCACCTGTTGTTTTCGGCGTATCCCGGCCGCGGTGGCGCCTCCTGCGAGGTATAGGTTCCCTCCATGGATGCGATAGTAGGTGAGCGGATCGGGCAAAATGACGCATTCAGCTAATGCCGCTGCCACCGTAAAGAGGTACTCGTCCGCTTCGAACACCAAAGTTTCCGGTACGGGCAGGACTTTCCGTGCGATCTCTCTCCGCAGGGTCAACCGGCTGGTCCCAAAGTAGCACCGGCGGAGGCGAAATGCCTGTGCCGCCGGGATCGAAGTCAGCCGCAGGCGTTCCAGGCTCCCGTGAGCGATGACGCGTTCCCTGCCCCCCGCGAAGGACTCCACGAAGCTATGTCCCACCATGCCGAGGGCGGGGTCCGCCGCCATGATGTCCATAACCCGGCGGAGCTTCCCCGGCGCCCACCAGTCGTCGCCATCCAGGAAAGCGATAATCTCGCCCCGCGCCTCCGCGACTCCCGCGTTGAACGCTGACGCCTGCCCGCCGTTCTCCTTGCGCAAGCAGCGCACCCGGGGAAGGAATTTGCGCACGATGGCCGGGGTATTGTCCGTGGACCCGTCGTCCACCACGATCACTTCCATCTCCGCCGGCGACACGTCCTGCTCCAGCACGCTCACGATTGCCTGCTCGATAAAGCGCTCGTGGTTGTAAGTGTCAATTAGTACGCTGGCGTAAGGTGAAGGCATATTTCGGTCTGGCCCGGGAGAATCATTGCCGCCGACAGTGCAGCAGAGCTAGGATCCAGCCTACGCCCTCCCCCCACTGCCGCCCTTGCCTCGGCCTTTTTCGAGGAATCCCTGCCGCAGCCCCAGCCTGTGCCGCACGGGCCGCGTTACACCGAGCATTCCATACCAAGCCGAACTCCTGAGGACTTTGAAATCCGCGATCAGGCGCCGGTAGTTCCGCTTCACGCCTTCTTTTTCCAACAAGTACTGGGCATTCTCAATGGTGAAGAGATGCCGCCTGCCACCCACAAGCCTCGCATTACTCTGGGCCTCCTCACCGTCCATGACACCCTGGAAGCCGAGCGGATGATGGGAATAGTCATGATTCTGGTGAACCGCCACAACGCTGCCCGAAGCGTCAACGACCGCTGCCCTCGAGTTCCGGGCAAACCACACCATCCATTGGTCATAGCCGGGTCGTCCGATAGCGAAGGGAGGAACCTGCTGGTGATAAAGGCCGCGAGAAAAGGCGAAATAGTCAATCCATTGCGGGGATCGTTGCCTATTCGTTTGCAGAGCAAGCGTCCGCAGCCGCTTGCCCCAGTCAGGCGGCGAGAAATCGATCAATTCCGCGACGTCCGTGTCCCAACGCCGCCCGACCATCAAGAACTGATCTCGCCAGGCGGCGACCTTGGAGACCGCATCGCTGAAGTCATGCAAAAGGACGATATCGCAGTTCACATAGCACAGAATGGGGTGTCGAGCGATCTCGTGGGCGCGGTCGAGCACGGAATCGAGCAAGGGCGTCCCAAACTCATTTCGCTTGACGTGGAGTTCATGGCGAATACCCAACTCACCCGCTACATCCGCGACGCCCTCTTCTTCACCGAAGAGAATGACCTCGATGTCGGGGTGAAGGAGCGTCCAGCTCTTGATGGCGTTGCGCTGGATCACCTCCGAATGCCCGCGGAAGGGCTTAGGCATCGAGAAAATGGTAATCACTCTATCCTTCGCCGGGCGGCGTCGCCGCCTGGGGTTGCTTTGCGGATTCGATCATTTCCTTTGCCGTGCTGTGGCCGGGCGTCGCGGCGCATTGCATCGTCAGAAGGTTATCGCTGGTCAGCAGTTGGAGATCCTCTTCCGACATGGCAACCCCGGCCACCTGGCGATAGAGCGCCCGGTAAGTCTTCCCCGTCCGCTCCCAGGTGAATAGACGAGCCCGCTCCCGGCCTCGCGCCCGCAGTTGCTCGCGCAAAGCATCGTCGCTGGAAATCAGCAGGAGGCTTGCGGCCATGCTTTCCACTGAAAGCGGGTCGAAGGTCATTACGGCATCGCCACCGTATTCCCGCAGAGGAGGGATGTCCGAGCAGGCGACGGCAACATCCTCGTAAAGAGCCTCCATGACCGGCAAGCCAGCCCCCTCAAAAAAGCTGGGATATACCACGAATTGAGCAAGGCGATAGAGGGCGCGCAACTCACGCGGACTTACAAAGCCCGGGAAGATGACTTGCGTCTGGAGTCCGAGTTCATCAATCCGCCGGCTGATCGCGGGCCAATGCTCGTTCTTTCGCCCGGTACAAACCAGATTCAACCGGACGCCGTTACGCTCACGAATCAAGTGGAGTGCTTCCAGCAGCCGCAGGTGGTTTTTGTGTGGCCAGGTCTGCGCCGGGTAGAATGCGAACAAATCGGGAAGGCGGAATCTCTTCCGGACCTCATCCGCGGCCTCATTAGGGATATCTTCGTAAAGAGCGGCGGGAGGGGCACAGGGAATAACAAATATCTTCTGGGGATCGAGCCCGTAATGTCGTTGCAGATCGCCTTTAACTGCGCACGACGGCGCCACAACGGCCCGAGCCGAATGGCAGGCGCCGGGAAACACCGTCTCCCGAACGGCCATGTCGTTGGCAGAGAAGAATTTGGGGTAGTAGAGATGCTGCAAATCCCAGGGGTTGTAAATCGAGGGTATACGGGAACGGATGAACTCCTGAAACGGGAAATGCATGATGTCCCCGCCTAACGATTCGTAGAACCCCTCGGACTGAGGCAGCGCATATCCACTAGCGCCGCGAAAGGCGATCCGGCGCACTCGCCGCAAGAGTTTGCCCGCCGGCCTCCGGAGCGGGCCCAGCAATTGCTTGGGTTGAATCAATGGGGCGATTTTCGGCTGGGGCGCTACCACGATTCTCTGATTAGATCCCATGAGAGATCTTAGCCAGTCCGGGCTTTCGGGAAGGGTGATCAAGGTGTATCGCTCTTCCCCGTCGGCTAGGCGCCCCAGGGCGTAAACAAGGCCCATTAAGAACTGTTCCACTCCTCCCCACTTGCCGCCGGGAGGGATCTGAGCGTTAATCAGGACTTTCAGGGGCTGTGCCATATCTCAACGGGTGATATTGCCTCCCACCTGCACATTCAGGTGACGGGAGCCATTTTTAGGAGGCTTTCACTCTCAGCAGGCGTTCCCGAGAGCGCCGAACGACCTTGCGTGCACCCGCCATCGCAAGTTGGCCGAGCATCACCAGCAAGGCCTTGATCACGCGGGGAGAATGGCTGCACTTGAGCCCTTCTCGAATTTGATTCAAGGCGCTCCTGAACTCCTTCCGGCCGAAACCATATGCGGTGGAAACTGCCACAAAAGCCAGCCTTTCCTTGGCATTTCGGGAAATAGTGTCAGCGCGATCCGGAGGGAGCACAAAATAACTGATCTCGATGCAGCGCCGCGCATCGGCAACGTTCTCGGCGGACCTCATTATAGCCGTGGTGCACGAGAGGGAGTGTCGACGCCAAGCTGCCAGGGTTTCGGGTTCATACCAGATGGGATAACGTGCCGCGATTCTTATCCACAGTTCCCAGTCCGCCGCAAAGAAATCCGTTCGGAATCCCCCCAATTGCTCGTAAACACTCCGCCGGACCACGGCCGATGAACATTGAATTATTGAGTTGACCCCGATTCTCTCAATGAAGCCCGGCAAGATACCTGATGTCGGGCTCTCGAGCTCCGAGGTATAAAGCCAGCGCTCGTTTTCGTCAATGAACGCGTTTCGGCAAAACCCCGCTCCCACCTCGTTCCTTCCCTCCAGCGCAGGCCTGAACCGCTCGTAAAAGCCTGGAAACACAACATCATCGTCACTCAAAATCTGCACCCAATGGCCCCGCGACCGCTCGATGCAGCTATTGAAGTTCGGAAACATGCCGATGTTGCGTGGCTGGCGAACAAAACTCACTCGATCGCCTCCCACTCGCCGCACCAGAGGCTCCGGATCATCTACAGGGGAAGCGTTGTCAACCACTTCGATTTGCATTACTGCAGCGCCGGGATCTTGTGACAGCACACTGCACAACGCCCTTTCGAGATATGTCGTTCGATTGTAGGTGGGGATCATAACCGACCAAAATGGTCTCGGCCTCATTTCGGCTCGGGGAGCAATCGTCGGAGGTGGAGGATATGTCGAATTAGGGAGGGATTTATCCAAAGTCAACCCTTAGCGTGAAGCAGCGGAGGCGAACAGCGGATTGTCAAAGACCAGGACCTACCAATGACAAGTTCTTTTTCCACCACCGCACGGTATGCTGGAGCCCCTCCTCAAGACAAAACGATGGACGCCAGCCAATTTCATTTCGCAGCCGGTCGACATCCGCCACCAGGAAAGGCGGATCGACGAGATTGGTTTTGATGGCTCCGAACGCCAGCAGGTCGGTGCGGCCCAACATTTCGCCGAGGAGTTGAACGATGGCCCGAACGGTGACGGGTTCGCCGGAGCCCACATTCACCGCCCCTTGGAATTGGCTCTGGGCAACGGCGACGATGGCGGAGGCCACATCCTCGACGCACAGGTAGTCCCTCACTTGCACCCCCTCCGTACACCTCGCCGGGGTCCCTTTCATCAAGGCCAGTGCCACGGAAGGCACCAGACGTGCCTCTTGCTCTCCCGGCCCGTAGACATAAAAGACCCGCGTCCAAGCAAAACCCGTTGCCGTCCCCTGGAAATATGACTCTAGGACCGACCGCGTCGCATCTTTGGAGACGGCGTAAAGGGTCCGGGGTTTCAGGGGAGTCAAACTCTCCGACAAGTAACCGTGGTCGTAATCGTACTCAAAGCATGACCCAACGCCGACAAAGCGCTGGCAGCCGACAACCGCCAGGGCTTTGGCGAGTGAAAGGCTCATCATCACACAATCAATGTTCTCCGGCGCAGTCCAATACTTGGCGGGCACCGCGTACCACGCCGCGTGAATGGCGCACTCAGGTTTCACCTCAAGCACCATCTGCTGGACCGCCGCGTGGTCTGTCAGGTCCGTCCTTCTTACGTCTAGTCCGTCGAGGCAATCGGCAATCCGATGTAATGAGGTCTGAGGCCGGACGATGATGCAAACGGAATGGCCCTGCCGAGCTAACATTCGCACGACGTGCGATCCGACAAAGCCTGCCGCGCCCGTCACCAAGACTCTCATGGCTTCTCCCAAGGATCAGCGGTTCTTCACTGCCCAGTCGTAAGGAATTACGTCGCTCGAAGCTTCCAGGCGCTCCATCTCGGATGGATCGTGGGGGTGCGTAGCGCAGTTGGCAACAACGGCGTGCGGGGAACTCAATCCCTTGAAGCCGTTCCACACACCGGGAGGAATAATCACCAATGAATAGTCGTCCTGGCCAAGAAACAATTCCATCAATTCACCGCGTGACGGGGATTCGGGCCGGTCATCGTAAAGGACAAGTTTGATTCGTCCTTCCACACAGGCGTAGTTAAGCGTCATCTCGCGATGTTTATGCCAAGCCTTTATAACGCCAGGGTAAACGGTAGAGAAATATATCTCGCCAAATTGATGGAAGTGGGCATCGGTGCACTTCAGCATGTGAAGGATCGTGCCTCTTTCATCAGGAATCCGGCGCAACGGGATTACTTGAACCCCTTTAATCATTTGGACACCATCTGGGATGACCGGGAGGCAGCGCCCGCCAACTCTTTGGTCATCGCGTGAAAGGTTTCGATCACATAAGCGATAGCTGCCGGTGCCAAGCCCGGGTAGACACCGATCCAAAACACTCCATTCATCACATAATCGGAATTCGTCAGGGTGCCCACAGTGCGATATTGAATGTCGCGGTACGCTGGTTGACGAGTTAGATTGCCGCCGAAAAGCAGACGGGTGGCGATCTTGTGGTCCTCTAGATAGCGCACAACCTGATCCCGATGGAACGGGGCTTCCGGGCGTACGGCCAAGGGGAAGCCAAACCAGGCAGGGTCGGAACCGGGGGTAGCCTGCGGCAAAATAAAGAATTCCTCTAGGTCAAGCAAACCCTTATAGAGCATCCGGAAATTACGCCGCCGCGCATCGATGAATGCCGGCAATTTTCTCAATTGCGCTTGTCCCACCGCCGCCTGCAAGTCCGTCGCTTTGAGGTTGTACCCAACGTGCGAATAAGTGAATTTGTGATCGTACCCCTTCGGCAGATCACCCAACTGCCAATCGCGACGCTTACCGCACGTATTGTCCTTGCCCGGGTCGCACCAGCAGTCCCTGCCCCAATCGCGGAAAGACTCAATGAGGGTCTTAAGGAGGGGGCTATCGGTCAGCACACACCCGCCTTCTCCCATTGTAATATGGTGAGCAGGATAGAAACTTACAGTTGCCAAATCTCCGAAAGTCCCCGCAATCTGTCCTCGATAGATCGAACCCACGGCATCGCAACAGTCCTCAATCAACCACAGGCCGTGGCGTTGGGAAAACTCGGTAACGGCCGTCAGATCGAAGGGGTTCCCGAGAGTGTGTGCCAAAACGATTGCGCGAGTGCGCTCGGAAAAAGCTGATTCCAATTGGGCAGTATCAACATTGTAAGTGGGAATAGTCACATCGAGAAACACCGGGACGAGGTTGTTCTGCACGATGGGATTGACCGTTGTGGGGAAGCCCGCCGCGACAGTGATCACCTCATCGCCGGGTTTGAGGCGCTTGTCACCAAGTTTTGGAGAGGTCAAAGACGCAATGGCCACCAAGTTGGCCGAGGAACCCGAATTGACCAGCATGGCGTGGCGTCTTTTGAAGAAAGCGGAGAATTCACGTTCGAACTGCTGGGCATAGGGACCGGCCGTCAACCAAAAATCCAGGCTGGCCTCTGTAAGCCGAACTAACTCGTCTGAATCGAAGACCCGTCCTGCATACGGAACCGGGCTCTCACCAGGCTTGAACGCGCTCTCCGAAAAGGCAGCATCGTGGTATTGCCGAACCAGCTCAAGAATCTGGGCGCGGAGTACTACTGCTTTTTTTGTCATGGTCTGAAGCTTATTTCATTCAACTGCCGTTTGCCTTAACGACCCTCGAACGGCGCCGCCAAACTACTAACCCGGACCTTTCGCAGTCCGCCCGTATCTATCACCCACAAGCTTACAAGGAGGACTGGTCAAATGCACGGATCATTAGTGTGTGGGTCCTACCCACCGGAGGGTGCCATCCAGTCGGGCCGTGTCGAGCAGATAGCGGAGCTGCTTTAGCCGCGTGTATTTGCGCCCCTGAAAATCCCCAAGGGTCATCCCCGCCTCGCGATAAGCGTCGTAGAGTTCCTGGGCGCCAAGATCGACATCCCAGCGGGGCCGGTACTGAGGGAAGGCGCGGGCGAGCTTAGTGAAGTCCACCCGATAGTTGCGCGGGTCGGGACCCGTCTCTCCGGCAAACTGAATTTCACAATTGCTTGCCGCCCGCCCGACGGCCTGCGCAATGTCGCGGACGCAGAAGTTCTGCGCGTCGGAACCAACATTGTAGGCTTGGTTGTGAACCAGGGGCAAGGGCGCTTCCAGAACCAATGCGAACGCCTGCGCAACGTCCTCGACGTGGATGATGGGACGCCACGGGGTCCCATCACTGAGGATGCGGATTTTACCGGTCGTGACCGCCCATCCCACCAGGTTGTTGAGCACAATATCGACCCGGAGTCGGGGTGAAACACCGTAGACGGTTGCGTTCCGCATGAACGTGGGGGAGAAATCCTTATCGGCCAGTTTTGCCAGAGCCTTCTCACTCCGCACTTTGGATTTCGCGTAGGCGGTGAGCGGGTGCAGCGGGGCGTCCTCGCTCAGCATAACGTCGCCCGCCGCGCCATACATGCTGCACGAAGAAGAATAAAGAAAACGCCGCACCCCCGCCTGTTTGGCCAGTTCAGCCAGTCTGGCGGAAGCCCCGTAGTTGATCTCGTATGTCCATTCCTCACGGAGGTCACCCACGGGGTCGTTTGACAGGGCCGCCAAGTGAATAATGGCGTCGAAACCCTTGAGATCGTCAGCATTGACATCCCGAATGTCTTTTCGGAGACGCGGAAACCCGCCGCAAGGCGAAGTGAAATCCCCATCCGCATAATAATCCGTGTCCAAGCCCGCAACTTCATGGCCGCGGCCGGACAGGTATTTAACCATAACCTCCCCGATGTAACCTCGATCACCCGTAACCAGCACTTTCACAGTCCTGACCTCCCGGCTCGGCTCTTATCTCACCAGATCTTCCAAGGGGCGTCCTTCTTCCACATCTCATTCAGAGCGATGAAGTCACGATAGGTGTCCATGCAATGCCAGAACCCGGGGTGGAGGTAACTCATCAACTGGCCCTCGCGGGACAAGCGTTCCAAAGGTTCACGTTCCAGATAACAACCATCGTTGTCGCTGAGGTAGTCAAAGACGCGGCGGTTGAAGATAAAAAAGCCGCCACTGACGTAGCCGTCCTGCACCGGAGGCTTTTCACTGAATTTCCTAACCTGCCCTTCCGCAACCAGAAGCTCTCCGTAACGGGAGACAGGCCGAACTCCCGTGACCGTCGCAATCCTCCCGTGTTGGGCGTGGAACTTACAGAGTTCGTCAAGCTGGATATCGGCGACGCCGTCACCATAGGTGAGCATGAAGAGGTCGCCCCTGATGAAGGGCTCGATGCGTTTGACGCGCGCGCCGGTCATCGCTTCGGCGCCGGTATCGACAAAGGTGACGGACCAGGGCTCATACGTGCTAGCGCTGTGAAACTCCGGATTATTGGGCGAATCGAGCCGCAGGGTAAAGTCGCTGTTCATCACTCGGTAGTTGAGGAAATACTCTTTGATCATCTGCCCCTTGTAACCGAGGCAGAGCACGAAATCATTGAAGCCAAAGTGGGAATATATCTTCATGATGTGCCAGAGAATTGGCTTGCCGCCGATCTCAACCAGCGGTTTGGGGCGGAACTCGGTCTCTTCCCTGAGCCGGGTGCCCATCCCCCCGCACAAGATCACCACTTGGGTCTTTATGGGGTTTGAGGTCATGTCTGAACTTTCTTGGGGATTGCCAGGTGACGCTATCTTGATGATGGGTCGAGCGCCGGGCCGGGTACTGGGTGCCCCGAAGGCGGCTGCGACGGCCCGAACTTTGTTTGCCAGTAGAGCTTCAAATCGCGATAGGGCATGTAGAACAAGCACAGGGTGTCGATCCAAAGAAGTTCGTAGTTGCCGGAGCGCCAGTCTTGCGCGACGTGCTCGAAAAAAGTGGTGCGGAAGTGGGCGCGATAGAAGGTGGCCAGAATCGAACGCAGGCGAATGCGCGTGAAGTAGGCCTGGACCCCATACCTCCACCATTTCCATCGGGTGTCCAGGACGGACCGCAGGGTGTCCTGCTTGATATGCTTCACTTGGGCCGCCGGATCATAGATCAGCTTGTAGCCCTTTTGGATCAACTTCCTGGACATGTCGGTGTCTTCGCCACTCGCCCTAAAAGCCGCCTCATCGTACCCGGCCACTGCCTCCATCGCGGATTTGCGATGCAGGCCATTGGCGCCAAACAGGAAAGGCGGGTTGACCACCACCGAATTCCCCCAATCCTCCGGCAGGTGGGCGTGGCGCCAGCGGTCTGCCAAGGAAGTCAGCACCGTCTCCTCCAGCCTGCCGCCCGCCCCGGCCACCTTGGGGTCATCCAGGTGGGGTAGGAGCTTTTCCAGCCAGTCAGGCTCGGCCACGCAATCGGCGTCCAGGGACGCCACCAGCTCATTCCGGGCGTTGCGGAATCCTGTGTTCCGCGCCGCCGGGAGCCCGCGATTCCGCTCGTGAGTCAAGACCCGTACGGGATAGCGCGAGGCGATTTCGCGGGTCTGATCGCGCGACCCATCGTCAATGACCAGGATTTCATCGAAAGGACGGGTCTGGCGCAGCGCCCCCTCCAGCGTTCGCGCCATGTACCTTTCGGCGTTATAACACGGGATGTAGAGCGAAACCTTTTGATTCACTATTCCGCCGTCAAATTCGTGCCGCCTCAGCTATCATGGTTTCAAAGCGGTTCATATCGTCGCCGATGACCCTGTCGTGCGCTTCCAGGCCCCGAAGGTTGGCGTCCTCACTCTCTCCGGGGGTGAACCAGCGGAGGTCGCAGAATCCGGCGCCCTTAACGGCCATTTCCAAAGTGTCCGCGTCATAAATAAATCGATGGCCCCAGGATTGAAAGAAATTGTTCACCACCAAACTGGGAGCATTCAACCCCAGTTCCGGAAAATGTCTATCTATGCTCCGTTGGATATAACGCTCCTGGGTTTCACTTCTGGCGCGGGCGCAGAGGCCCAGGATTTTGTTGAGATCGGGAGTGGCAATCCGCATCCGTCCGCCCGGTTTCAGAATCCGGTGACACTCGCGCAAACAGAAAACTCCCTCGCTGTAGGTGAGGTGTTCGAGGGTATGCTCGGAAAAGATGTAATCCAGAGTCTCATCGGCAAAGGGGAATAACTCCCTTGCGTCCAGGAATACGACCCGGTCATCGACGGGCTCCAGGTCGGTGTTCAACCAGTCGGGCAGAATGTTGTCCCGCGACCCGACTTGCAGCTTGCATACGGAGTGGGATCCAAGGTAGGACTTGATCACCCCCGTGCGGGCACGGCGCCACCTTTGCGCGCGGGTTGCTGCCTTGTAGTGCTCAAGCCCGAAGCGCACACCCCGGTTCGCCGATACCAGAAGCGTGGACCGCCGGCAAAGCGCCCGCAGGGATTCAATCATTGTTCCGGGGGCTTTTCATCCCAGTCTTCAAAACACTGCGTGCTGACATAGCGTCCTTTCCCAGCATAGCCAGTGGATTCCGCTAGATCGACCGCGGCACGAGCGCGGTGAAGACAGCCGAGGCGTGGTGCAAGAGGTTTTTGATCGGTCGCCCGACCACCACCGGCCGGGCGCGGATGGCTCTGGCCACTGAGCGGAGGGAGGCCAGGAACGACCCGCGCTGGTAGTGTATGCGCGCCGCCGTCAGGCAGGCGCTGGAGAGAATCGCGCCGTCGACCCGCGCAGAATGCGACAATTCCAGCAGCTCATTGGTCAGTGCAAGAGCTGCTTCCTCATTGCACACCTGGAGCATGAGGTTTATCCGGTCCCCGTAAGCTTCCGCGAGGGCCTGAGTGAGGGCCGCCGCGTTGACTCCCAGCCGGGTCAAAACCTCAGGGGTAATCTCATCGATTTGCCATAGGGGGTCGACGCCGCCACGCGCCCGGATCTGGGCAGAAGCTTGTGCGGCCAGGCAGCTCATCACTTCCAGCCGCAGGGTTCGCACACCTACCTGCTCCGGGTGAATCCTGTACCTTACCAACGGCTCGGCCAGATTTGCCACCGGGAAACGCTCCGCCACTCGGAGCCAAAGGTCATAGTCTTCGGCAACCGCAAACGCCTTCCGGTACCCCTTGACCGCACTCATAACCTCTCTGCGCATGACCACCGTATTCTGAAAGAATTGGGTGGAACGGGGAAGCGCCGCTCTAATTTCCGCATCTGCCAAAGGATTCTTGCGGATAAAGCACGGGGCACCGGAAGCGCCAAAACACTCGAGGGCGCCTCCCACCAGGGCGATTTCCGGGTGCTGATCCAGATAAGCAACCTGGCGCTCCAGGCGGTCGGGAAAAGCCATGTCGTCGGCATCCATGAGGGCGATATAGCGCCCACGCGCGAGGGCACAACTGGCGTTCCGAGCCTCTGCCAGGCTACAGGGGGGAATGACCTGTAACTTGATGCGGCTGTCTCCAGCCTGGTAGCTGGAAATGATCGACGGGGAGCGGTCGGTCGAGCCAAAATCGACGATGACGAACTCAAAGTCACGAAACGTTTGGTTCAGGATGCTCTCGATAGCCTCGCCCACGAAGCGTTCCATATTGCGAACGACCATGGCCACGCAGACAAGGGGAGGGGTCATATGGGCCTTCGGAGGGCGTTTTCGAAGCGCCGCCCGGCCGCCCCTTGAGCTTGCGTGGCAGATCGGCGCCCCTGAAAGTCGATATGCGGCCTATCATCCTTGCGGCGCAAGTTCTCAATCCTCCCAATGATCATCACCCTCCTAGCGCCAAAAGTCTGTACAAGCCACGCGGTTTGCCACTCCCGCCGCTTAACCAGTCAGCAATATCAAAGTGCGGATTTCTGAGGAGGTTTTCGTGCAAGTCGGGAGGAACACGGAAACCTTCCTCGCTCGTGGGAATGCATACCGCCGACTTCAGCGTCGCCACGGGGCGTCCCACAAAGCAGACTTTGTGCGCAAAGGGCAACGCGTCAAACTCCGCCAGTTGTCCGGGTGTAGGGCCATCCCGGGTGCAAAATCTCACAAACAGTTTGTCATCGGTGGACGCAACGCGCGCGGCCCGGCGCTCCCATTTGGCTTTCGCTTCGGCTTCCGATTGATAATGTAGAAAATGAATCTCCATTTGATCCCCCAGGCAACCGATGGGGTAAAGGCGCCACTCACCGGTAGCGCGCATCTGGTTTATGTCCTCATATTTGGAATCTGGCTTGAACACCAGGGGGGATCGGATGACCTTGCGGAAATCGCCCAATAAGCGGAGGTAGCAATCCGGCCTGAGGAAAAGTCCCACGAAGGGAGTCTGGTAAGGAACCTCCAGCGCGGGGTATACATCCGCTCCCCAGCAATTATTGGAAATAATTGTGAAGCCTCGGTCATGGAGGCGCCAGCGACAGTAGCGAATCGCCAGGTTCTCATTGGCGTTTTCGCGGTAGCGGCGAACTCTCCCCATTCCTCGCATCATTCCCTCTTAATGGTGTGCGCCGTCAGCCCTGGGGAGAAGCCCGAGGCGGCTGACCATGCGCTTGACGGGACGGCCGGCAATGATGGGGCGAATTGCCAGGGCTCGGGCCGTGCAACTTATCCCCTGAAGGCGGCGGCCTTGCTGGAAATAGATGCGCGCGGCCTCGAGCCAGGTATTCGCCACAATCGACTTATTAATATGCTTCCACGATTGCGACTCCAGAGCCTCGCGCATCACTTGCAGCGCCCCGGCTTGGTCGGAGGCCTGTAGCATGGCGCCAATCCAGTATTGGTAAGTGTCCATAAGAAACTTCTCGAAGGCCGCATCGCTCACCCCCAGCCTTCTCAGGAGCTCGCGGCTAACCACGGTTTCCCTTCCCTCCAGGGGGTCCAGTCCTCCCGCTCGCCGCTGAGAGGATGCGGCAGAGGCGGCCAGGATGGAAATGACCTGTTGCCGCACATGGGAAAAAGAAAGAGAGTGGGCGCGTCTTCTGACGTTAACAAGGGCTTCGGGCAAATTCGCCACCTGCCAGCGTTCGGCAAACCTCAGCCAGAGATCGTAGTCCTCCGCCGCCACAAACGCGGCCCGGTAACCCTGGAGGATGCGAAAGGCCTCGGCGCGAAATACCAGGGTGACATGGCAAAATGGCGCCCGACGCGACTCGAACAACCATTGCCGGATGAGCTCGTCCTCGGCCGGAAGTGCCAAGGTCTCGATTCGCCTTCCCGAAACATCGATGATATTTACGGAAGTCCCCAGCAGCGCGACCTGCGGATTCTGTTCGAGAAAACTAATCTGGCGCTCCAACCGCCCGGGGAGGGCGACATCATCGTCGTCCATACGCGCGATGTAGCGGCCCCGGGCGAGGCCACACCCCGTGTTCAGTGAGTCAATCAGACCCTTGTTCTGCTGATGGTGAACGGCCAGGCGGGGATCGATTCGCTGGTAGTGGGTGAGGATGTCCGCGGTCCCATCGGTCGACCCGTCGTTGATGATAATGAATTCAAAGTCGCGGAAGGTCTGCGACAGGATACTCTCGACGGACTCACGCAGATAAGGCTCGCCGTTGAAAACGCTCATCACCACGGAGACGGTCGGAGTATTCACGATCGGCAACGCCCCCTTTGGTTGGACTCAAGCGGTTCCGGCGACATGGGGGCCCCTTCCCGCTCTAAAAGCCGTGCCGAGCCAGAGTAGCAAACGCTTTACAGGGCGTCCTGCCACGGCAGGACGCGTGACCACAGCGTGACCGGTAGAGAGTAAGCCCTGGAAGAATCTTCCTTGCCCCCAATAAAGCCGCGCCGCTCTGAGCCAACTATCGGCAATTGCTCTTCTTTCGATGTGTTGCCAGCGAGAGGAGCGAAGCATCTCCATCGCCAGACTGAGTGCGGCTGAGTCTTGATGCGCCTCGGACATGCGGTTGACCCAGCTCTGGTAGGCGGCGAAAAGAGCACGCTGCTGGGTGGTCTCACTGACCCCCAATTCGGCCAGCACCGTCGCTGTTACTTGGTTAATTGAACTCAAGGAGTTGGTGCTGCCATCCTTTTTTGATGAGGCAACTGCTCGGGCGGCAAGGACAGAAAGAACTTGTTGTCTCAGTTTGCGACAGGAGACCTGCTCGGGATGAATCCTGTATTTAAGCACCACGGCCTTGAGATTGGCCAGTTTGCACCGCTCGGCGATTCGCAACCACAAGTCGAAGTCCTCAGCATCCTGGAAGGCCCTTCTGTATCCACCGACAGAGCGGAAGATTTCCTTTCGAATAAGGACGGTGGGATGAGCAAAGGGTACGTCGCATAGGAGGACCGATCGGATGTCTGAATCCTCAGAGGGGAGATACGAGGTTAGCAGGAGTTTGCCCGTCGCATCGACGTATTCCACGGCGCCACCAAGAACGCCAACCTCGGGATGCTCTTCCATGAATGTAACCTGGCACATCAGCCGGTCCTTAACAGCAATATCGTCAGCATCCATGCGGGCGATGTACTTGCCTTGCGCGAGACTGCATCCACGGTTGAGAGACTCGATCAATCCCTTGCTTTCCTGGTAGTAGACCCGAACCCGCGCATCGCTCTTCGCGTAGGATTCCAGTATGGACGCCGTGCCGTCCGTCGAACCGTCGTTGATGACGATGAACTCGAAATCTCTGAAGGTCTGCGAGAGGATGCTGTCAATGGCCTCACGCAGAAAGCGTTCGCCATTAAAGACACTCATTACAACGGAGACAATGGGATCACTCTGCAAGGTCATCTCCGTGAAGCGCATGTTGCATTCGCCAGTGGATGGCGCTCCTCCCTTTCCCGCAATGTTTATAAACCATTTCCACGACTGGCCCATACAGCCGGTGAGGGTCGAGGTGTCTTTCCACGTATGCAACCGCCCGTTGCGCCATCTTGCGCCGCAGTTCGTCGCCTGCAAGAGCCTCAACGAGCGCTCTTCGAAACGCTGGAGCGTCGTTCGCGACTAGCACAGGAGGAGACTCGAGTTCGCCGATTCCCTGGGCGCCCACCGCAGTCGTCACCACCACCTTGCCGTAGGATAATGCTTCGATGAGCTTGGTCTTAAACCCACTTCCGGCCAACAACGGAACGACGCATACCTGCGCACTCGCGTAATCTTCGTCAAGGCTTCCAACTGCGCCACGCCAAACTACAGAGGGAAATCGGTGCGACTCTTTGTCGCTCATAAAGTGATCGCAGACGGTCCCACACACAGCAAGGGACGCTTCCCTGCGAACAGCCAAAACGTGCGGCCAGACCTCATCCAAAAACCATCCCAGCCCGTCCTCATTAATCGCGCCACCGCTCCCCACAAAGAGACACCTTCCAGGGACCTCACTGCCGTGCGCACGGCGGGGCCGCACCGCCAACGGAGTGACCAACACCCGCGAAGCGGGGGCTAAAGCCTGGAACACGGCACTCTCGTCTTCCCTCTCAACCAGCAAAGCATCGGCGCGGCGCAATTGCCTTGCCTCCTCATTGTCGTCCCAAGCGAGCTCGTCAGGCAGCCCCCTGCTTCGCAACGATTCCACCCGCCGACACACCAGGTCGTGAGTCAGAATCATACGCAGAGTACGGCTTGACCCTTTTTCTACCAACTCCAGCAAGGGCGAGAGAAACGCGTAATCCACAATAACGCAGTGCGGGGAAAAATGGGACAGGCAGCGTACAAAATGACGCTTATCGAAGAAGTCAGGGGCTGCACAGAATGGTTTTGCGCCCATGTTCGCGACAAAGGTCTCGGACCCCGTTAGCAAGGCGTTCGAACGAACCGCCACTCGAGCTAATCTCAGCTTTAGGATGACGCGCGCGATGAGCGCGAAGAATGGTCTCGCGCTCATGTTCGCAACATAGGTTTTGGCGCCGGTCAGCAGGGCATTCGAAAGAGCCACCACTCGACCCAATCTCAGCTTCCGGAAAACCTGCACCATGAGATCAAGCAATCGGAATTCAGGCAGGCGATGAAAACGGTGTTCTGAAGTGTGGGCATAGCCCGTCAAGCTGATTGTCCAGGGACCTACCTCTTCCCCATCGAGACTAATGGTGGGGCGGTCGAACCCATAACGTCCAAAACAACATACATGAACCGTGCAGCCACTTTGCACCAAATAATCAAGCAAGGCGTAGTTAACCACAAGAGTACCGAAGTGTCCTTTTGCCGGCAAAAAGTTAGTCGCGAAGAGGACACGCGGGCTGTCCGCTATCGGGCTCAATGTTAGCTCCGGATCTGCCATTGAAACGGGAAAAAGAGCGGCCCCCAGCGCCCGTCAGCGGGGACGCTTTCGGAATGGCCAACGATGTCGAAGGCGGGATAGTGAAGATACTCGTCGTGACATATCCGAACGTCCCGCGAATAAAGACCGAATGAAATGCGGTAGGGGCCATGCCGCAGATGATTTGGCCGGATTTTCGCGACGGCGCTAAACCGACCACTCCTGTAATCAAGAGGCAATGAATCGCTCAAATGGGACGAAAACATCGCCGCATTCGTTTGTGTTTCCAACGCAAAGGCAACGTCAAATAACATCCGGCGTTTTGCCCGGACCACAAATACCACCTGGATCTCCTCGCCGGGACGAAACGTCTCCCGCGGGGCGCCGTCGGAATCCACGAACGTCAAGCTCTCAATGGTTGCTTCCCCATCACCGGAGTGGTCAGGCCAAGCAGAAAGCGATGCGCCCTCTTCGTCCTGGCTGCGAGAAAGGTACAAGGCAACAATCTCGCGCGGGGAGCCGATGGAAGCGACCTTTCCCTGATCAATCAGTATGGCGGTGGAAGTCAGGGCTTCAATTGGTTGCATATTGTGACTGACAAACACAACCGTGCGGCCAGCTCGGGCGACGCCGCTTATCTTGCCCAAGCATTTCTTCTGGAAGCTGGCGTCGCCCACGGCCAGCATCTCGTCGACGAGGAGGATTTCCGTTTCCAGGTGCGCCGCCACTGCGAACGCCAGCCGGAGGTACATGCCCGTGGAATAATGCTTCACGGGCGTATCGATGAACCTCTCAATCTCGGCGAAGGCCACGATTTCATCGAACTTGCGCGCCACTTCCTGCTTCCTCATGCCCAGGATGGCTCCGTTGAGATAAGTATTCTCGCGGCCGGTGAGTTCGCCGTGAAAGCCCGTGCCGACTTCCAGCAGACTACCCATGCGGCCATGGACCTCGGCGTAGCCCGCCGTGGGCTTGGTGACGCGGGCCAGAATCTTGAGCAGGGTACTTTTGCCGGCGCCGTTGCGGCCGATGATGCCGACGACCTCGCCCCGGCGGACCTCAAAGGAGACATCCTTGAGCGCCCAGATGTGGGTGGCATCGCCATTGGCCGATGGCAGCTTGCGGGCCCCAAAGAGGCGGGCGGGAGCCGACACGGCTCGGGCAATCGCCTCGCGCAGGCTTAAGTGGTTTTGACGCTCGCCGATCTCGTAGCGCTTGCTTAGATGTTCGGCGCGAATAACGGTGTCAGTCATCGGATAGATTCAAAATTCAAGATTCAAAGTTCAAGAGGGGGATTCGAAATGCCAGATTCAAGCGGGGCCACCGGGGGGCCGGATTGAACAAGATGAGTCTCAGATGAGATGCAAACTTCAGACCACATCGGCGATCGTCCCTTCCATCCTCTGGAAGAAGAACATCCCGCTGACAACCAAGAGAAGCACCGCACTGGCGGAGACGGCCAGCAGCAATGTGGGGGGCTGCCCGTGTCCGGTCAGGCTCCAACGAAACCCTTCGATGACGCCCGCCATGGGATTGAGGCCGTACAGCCAGCGCCACCGCTCCGGAACGAGGCTGCTCGGATACGCCACGGGAGAAGCGAACATCCAGAACTGCACAAGGAAAGGGACCACGTAACGGACGTCGCGGTACATCGCATCCAGCGTGGAAAGCCACAGGCCCACACCCAGGGCAGTCAGGACCGCCAACAGCAGAAAGCCCGGAAAGAGCAAAATGGCCGGACCCGGCAAGATGCGGAAATAGGCCAGCAGACCGAGGAACACCAGGAAGGAAATACCAAAATCCAGCAACCCTGACGACACGGCTGCCAAGGGAAGTATCAGGCGAGGAAAATAGACTTTGGTAATGACGTGCTGTTGGTCCACCACGACGCCGGAGGCGCGCTGCAAAGCACCGGCGAAGTAAGTCCAGGGCAGGAGCGCACTGTAATAGAAGACCGGATAGGGCAGCCCGTGGGAAGGCATTTTGGCCAATTTCCCGAAGAAAAGGCTGAAAACCACCATGGTCATAAAGGGCTGAATCACCACCCAGGCCGCCCCAATGGCGGTTTGCTTGTAGCGGACCTTGATATCGCGCCAGACAAAGAAGTAGAGCAGTTCGCGCGCCGCCCAAAGCTCTCTCAGATCGACGCTCAGCCACCCGCGCGGGGGAGTGATGCGAAAAGTCGGAAGTTCAACCGGGATGGATTCGTTGCTCATTGGGCTTTCGGGGTTCCTTGCTGTTGTTTCAATTGCTCGACGTCCTCGCGCTCGATTTCCCGCATCAGGGCGGCGCGGTTCAGGGCGTAGGCCTTGAGGTCAGTCAGGACTTGCTTGGGCACCCGGGTAAACTGATTGTGGACCATCTGCTTCCAGGATATGGGGCCGCGGGCCGGCACCAGGTGCGTGCCCCATTGGAAGATGAAACTCAGATTCCAGAGGATGAACAGACCAGTGACCGAACTGGCGATGATCAACTCCCTTTGTTGGTTTTTCGCCAAATTCGCGAGTTCCCGGAACAAAACGGCTAACCCTATTATGAAAAAGGGCGTGAGGGAGATGAAAAAACGGTTACCGAAGGAAGATAGTCCATCCCAGTTGACGTGCAAGGTGACCAGCACATAAAAAGCCAGCGAAGCGATGAGAATGTATCCGGCAAATTCCCTGTCCTGCTTGCGGAGCAAGAACCAGCCCAGGATCGCCGGAATCAAGATCGGCGTCCAGGTGAGGAGTCCGTGATCCGAGGAGAATAGCACTTGCAGGAGCGCCGGCTTCGAACTCCACTCTCCGGAGTATCCCAAATCGAAGGGGTTGCCGTAGATGACTTGCCGCGTGATCAACGTGGGGAGGAATGCCGCCACCAGCACGAGGCCATAGACCATGTTCGCCGTGAAGAGCCGGCCCATGGCGCCCCAGTCATGCTCTGAACCCCGCCAGAACCTCGCATACTGCCGAAGAGACTCCAGAAAGGGTATCAGGAGCACCGTGATGTTCAGGTAGTAGACGTCGATCATCAGCCCCGACAACAAACCGAGGGTCGCCCACTGCGCCAGCGTCCTGACTTGACGGGTTCGGTGCCAGTACCATAGGAACAGCGCCACGGCGAACACCGAGTGGGCATGCGACCACGACGGGTTGAAGTACATGTAGACCGGCAAGGAACTCCCCAACCAAATCCCCACCGTCGCCAGGAAAGCCCAGCGCTCTTGGCAATAGACGCAAGCCAAGTGAAAGGAGAGCCAGAGCCCCAGAAAACCGTAAAGAGCGGTAGCGAGCGCCATCGCCACGAGGTACGGGCGAGAGAAGCCGTTGGCCTTAACGTTCACCCCAAACCTCTGGAGCGTCAACATGACGCCGTGGACCGGCACGATAAATGGCGCCCAGAGTATGGCAGGCCCGATGGTGAAATGATTATCCAGATGCCCGGTCGGCGTAAACTGCTGCGCGTCAATCTTCCCGTCGGGGTGCACCCTGCCCATGACAAAACTCTCGTTGGCAGACCGCCAGTCGTTGGCGAAATCGAGCCGGTGCTCGATCAGAATTGATCGGATGTAAGCGTAATAGCCGACCCCGTCACCTCGGACCCAGGGGTTTACCACAGGCAGAGACAAAAAAAACAAAAGGAGGAGGGCTTTCCTGTACACAGAGAGGGAGCGGAGCTTATTCAAAATTTTTTCTGGTAACCTGGGCTTGGGTGCGCAACTTAAAATGGAAGGCCTTGGCCTGTTAGGGTGACGGGCAGGAGGATCCTGTAGCGTGGGCCGGACGCCCGCGCCACAGCGGGCAGGACGCGCTACGTAAGAACCATCTGTCTCTTTGCGGCAAGGTGGGCTGCCACCTTATCGATGATGGCAGGAAGGGGCGTGGTGGGACGAAAGTCGGTGAGGCGAATTAACTTATCCAAGGACGGGACGCGCCGGGCCATGTCCTCAAAGCCCGGCTCATAAGCCTGGTCGTAAGGGATGAAATGAATCGGCGAAACACTCCCGGTCCTTGCCTTCACCAGAGAAGCCAGATCTTCAATACTGATTTCCTCGTCGTTGCCGATGTTAACGACTTGCCCCACGGCGTGGTCCGTACCCATCAGTTTTACGATGGCCTCCACCACGTCGCCGACATACCCAAAGCAGCGGCTCTGCTTGCCCGTTCCAAATACGGTCAGGGGTAGCCCGTCCAGGGCCTGGCTCACCAAGGTCGGCAGCACCATCCCGTAGCGGCCGGTCTGGCGGGGGCCCACGGTGTTGAACAGCCTGCCGATCACCACCGGCAACCGCTTCTCCTTCCAATAGGCCAGGGCGAGGAACTCATCCAGGGCCTTGGAAGCCGCATAGGACCAGCGCGACTTGACGGTGGGGCCCAGGGTCACGTCGTCTTCCTCGCAGAACGGCACTTTCTGGTTCTTGCCATAGACCTCGGAGGTGGAGGCGATAAAGACCGGTTTGAGCTTTTTGGCGGCGGCATCCAATACCACCTCCGTCCCTTTGACATTGGTTTCAATGGTTCGCACCGGACTTTCGATGATCCGCCGAACCCCCACCGCCGCCGCCAGGTGATACACGACGTCGGACTCATCCACCACCTCCGCCAGGAGCTGGCGGTTCATGACGCTGTCAAAGAAACAGCGCAGGGCGCCGTTCACGCGCAAATGCCGGAGGTTATCCACGGACCCGGTGCTCAGATCGTCCAGGATAATGACCCTCTCACCCCGCGCCAGCAGGGCCTCTGCCAGGTGCGACCCGATGAAGCCCGCACCGCCGGTAATCAATGAAATCATTTATCCGTTCTCCTTCGAATTAATAAGGCCACCGGTAGGGGCACGCCATGGCGTGCCCGTACGAAAGATGGGAAAGATGGCGATGCGCGGTTTATAGCGGCGATTGGAAACCGCCCCGGCCGCGGCTAACCGGAGGAGCGCTCCTTATCCATGTAATATGTCTTGTTATGGTAGGAATAGTACCCGTGATAATATCTATATCCATAGTATCCGTCGCGGTCGCCATCCACCTTGTTGAGGACCGTCCCGAGCATCCTGCCGCCCGTGTGCTCAATGATCCCGCAAGCGCGGCTGAGGGCGGCGCGCGAGGTCTTTTCGCATTCCACCACCATGATGACCCCGTCGACGACGCTGGAGAGGATGGTGGCGTCCGTGATCGGCAGGACGGGGGGCGAGTCGAGGACGATGTGATCAAAATCCTGCCGCAACCGCTTGATCAGCTCTTCCATGCGCAGCGAGCAGAGCAGTTCGGCGGGATTGGGGGGGATGGAGCCAGAGGGCAGGAGCGCGAGGCTGGGTACTCCTTCGATTCTCTGGAGCAGTTGCGGGCCATATTCGTACGCGCCGGTGAGAATTCCGGAAAGGCCCTTGGGGGAGGAAAGCTTCAAGGTCTTGGCGATTCCGGGGCGGCGCATGTCCGAATCAATCAGGAGCACGCGATCCCCTTTCTGCGCCATGGTCAGAGCCAGATTCAGCGCGGTCACTGTCTTCCCTTCGTTGGGTTGGGAACTGGTGACCAACAACACCTGGGGCGGCCGATCGGCGGCGGAAAGCAGAATGGAGGTGCGCAGCGCCCGATACGCTTCGGAGATGGGCGCGCCGGGCTTGCGAATGACCGACAAGGCCACGGGAAATCTCGATTCATGACTCATGAGGGAAAGACGCTTAGGGCCGCTCTGGACTTGGTGCTTATGCCCGGCATTTAATTGCGACATGGGAACAATGGCCAGGGTGGGAAGGTCCGTAAGCTTCTCGATCTCCTGGGCGCACTTGATGGAATTGTCCAGCGCCTCACGGGTTAAGGCCAGGGCGACCCCCAACCCCAAACCTGCCGCTATGGCAAACATGACGTTGCGGACCTTGTCCGGCCGGATGGGAGCGGTGGGGGGCACGGCGCGGTCGATAACATGGATGTTGGTGGCGCGCAGGCCGGCGGAAACGTTCGCATCCTTGAGGTGGGCGAGCTATCGTAAAGCTGCTGGTTGGATTCGAATTCCCGCTTGAGCATATTATGCTCAATCAGCAACTGATTGACTTTTCCGACTTCAGCGTTCTGCTTGGCCACGGCGTCGGAAATGGCTTTCTCGCGCTGGACCGCCGCCAGGTATTGGCTGCGGACGTTTTCCACCGCCCGCTTCCTTTCCCGCGCGATCAGGGTATCCAGATCTTTCATTTGATCCTGAATCGCCAGCGCTTTGGGATAGGTGGGGCCGTACTGCGCCGAAACTTGCGAGTACTCCTCCTTCATGGATACTTCCCGGGCTTCCAGTTGGCTCAGGAGGCCGTTCGTTTGCAGGTACCCCACCTGCGCCTCATTCTCCGCCACCATTTTGTATGTCGATTCCTTCGCTAAACGCTCCGATTCGGCGGCGCTGAGGCTCTTGTTCAAGTCATCCAGCCTCGCCGAGGCGGCAGTCTCCTTGTCGCTGACACTGACGATGTTGTTTTGCCGCTCATATTCCATCATCGCCTGCTCGGATTTTTCCACTTTCAATTTCAATTCGTCCAGCCGATCCTCCATCCATCCGGTGGCCTGCCGGCTGGCGTCATACTTGGTGCGAAAGTTGTGTTCGATAAAGTTGGCGACGAGGGTGTTCACGATGTCGGCCGCCTGTTTGGGATCGGTACTTTCATAGCTCACCAGAATCATGCGCGTATCCCTTGCCCGATCGACGTGCAAATGACCTTGGAATGCCCGGACGGCGCCAATTTGCGCGGACAGGGGAGTCCCCACCACATCATCGCCGGAACTGCGCGTTCCGCCCAACTTTAATCGCTGGATCGTCTCCCAGGCCAATTCGTCACTCTGCAGGATGCTGACTTGGGTGGATAGGAACGCGTCGTCGGCATCCCCCGTCTTGAAGAGATCGTTCAAGGTCTGGAGGAGCGGCATCTCGGATTCCACATCGAGTCGGGACGTGGCTTGGTAAACCAGCGGCAACTTGAAGGAGTAGAAGGCTACCAAAGCGGTGAGCACCACCGTGACGGACAAAATGAGCCACTGGTGCTTGATGATGAGATCCCATACGGCGCGGAATTGGCCGAAGGTGTCAATCTCGCCGATCTCGACGCTCTTGACCGTCGAGAGGCGTCGGTCACGCGGGTCGTTCGGACCGACAGGCGGGGGGGTATAGGGAACTAACTGATTGTCTCCAGGCATGTTATGTCCTCAACTCAAAGGCTATCGAGTACTCCAAAAGGGTTGCTGCCAGCATGGTTGCGCTATTCCCGCGACCATGAAGCCGGGCTTCCTTTCGCTTGCTAACTATTCGTTTTTCAATGTGATACATACGGGCGCAACGGCGACTTGGAATCGCCGGAAGTTCAATCCCATGTTTCCGACATAAAGTCATATCAAACACTGTGGGGGGAATTGGTCAAACCTATCTTTTTTTGGCTCTAGTTGGGATTTGCCCTTTATCCACATTCAATGGGCGATAACGGCTGTCGTTGCTGCGCCCCCAACAATTGTGGCGGGAACACCTGTGAGCGTGTGTAAGGCCTTCTTACCCCCACTGCCCGGGACGAAAAGGATGTCGTCCGCCTGCAATATGGGATCCGGGGACTTTCCCGTTAAGATACCTTTCAAATCGAGATTGATTTCGTCACGTCCGTTCGGCGCTTTAGGATCCTTCCTGATGATCATTGCCTTGCTCTTCTTGGCGACACTGGTTGCGTCCCCAGCGATGGCTAGGGCCCGCAGTACGGTTAACTGGTCACGCCCGTTACGGAGGGTGTAACCCCCGGGACTCCTGACCTCACCCATAACGTAATAAACGCCGGCCCGTTCCACAGACACGCGGTCACCCGGCCACACCTCAGTCAATGAAGCCGGATCACTTACATTCAGGACTTTATTCAATTCGACAGTCAAAGTGGGGGTCGTCTGTTTACCCTCCAGGGCAAGATCACGCAGGGCGAGGGGGCCTCGCGTAATCGTGGCATTAATTCCTGCATCCTCGGCTAACCCGCCGCATTGAGTGATAACATCGACCAGTTTGGTTCGCCAATCCAAGGCGAGAACGGCTGGATTCTTTACAGCCCCTTCCACCGCCACCGAACGGGAGCGAGATTGTCTGATCGAGATGGCAATTTCCGGGTGCCGCAAGCGACCGGATTCGCGGAAAGCTTCCTCCATCGCGCGCGCGAGTTGATCCGGCGTCAAACCTACAGCCTGGACGGGCTTGGGCAGCAAGGGCACGATCACGGCCCCGGAGGGGTTTACCGCATAGCTATGAGAAAGCTCCGGCACATCGTAAACATAGACATCCAACACGTCACCCGGATTGATCAGATACTCATCGGGAACTGCCGCGGGGGAGGGGGCGGTTGCTGGTGTCGACAGCGCCCCGGCAGTCGGAGCCGGCTTGGACCCCTGCAATGGGTCCTGAGCTGTCAGGTTGGAGTGTTGACCGATGACGATGAATCCGAGCATCAACATCAGGAATATCTTCACTGTCGGACATCGTCCCAGCGTCCCTTTCGCTTCCCAAATTCGCGAGATTGTGTTGCTCATAGCGTAACTCCTCTTCACAACCAGCCAACCCCTCGAGTAAGTGGTGGTTTAACAGGTTTCACTTGCCGGTCAAATCTCCATGAAACCCGGACGGTAGGCCACCTTATGAATTCAGTCTTGTTAGTGGTAGGCAAGAGTAAATGCTTTGAGAAAGCCTTCGGATTAATAGGGTGTGGTG
>Ga0326728_10001942_pt1 | contig 70738 bp, 62 predicted proteins | sample MB3enrmetagenome_FD_207602 | JGI IMG/M metagenome (GOLD analysis project Ga0326728, IMG submission 207602) | Lab enriched peat soil microbial communities from McLean, Ithaca, NY, United States - MB31MN | ecosystem: Environmental > Terrestrial > Soil > Wetlands > Peat | place: USA: New York... | reverse complement strand
GCGCCACGCGGTCTTGTAGGAGATCCCCTGGCGCCGCGCCCAATCGACGAGCCGCATGCTTCAAGTTTATCATACGAACGTGTGTTTGTCTACTGCTGACCACTAAGTCAGGAGCAGTTGGCAACCCATGGCGACGATCTTTGGCGGAGCCGCCGAAAAGGTAAAGCCGTCGATGGGTAGAGCCGAGAGATTGGTCAGGTGCTCGACGATCGGAATGCCCCCTGCCAGCAGAATGGAATGAACCGGCCGGGTCCCATCGCTGGTATCGTCGATATTCAGGGAATCGATACCGACGAGGACGGCACCTTGCTCTCGAAGGTACGTCGCGGCAGCTTTTGTCAAAAAGGGATGACCCTCGAAGTAACGGTCCGTACGCCAGTGCCGATCCCAGCCGGTGTTGACCAACACGGCGCGGCTCGACACATCGACTGCTGCAAAGCTCGTCCAGTCGATGGCCCGGCCTTCGATACCGGTTGCGCGTACGACCACTCCGGGAATGTGTGCCATGACCGGCAGCGGCGTTGTGGACAGATCCGCTCCATCCGGATAGCGGTGGTACGGCGTATCGAGGTATGTACCGGTGTTCGCGACCATATCGATGCGACCGATTTGGAACTCCGTGTCCGGCCCGTAGCTCGCTCGGGATTGCAGATGAGATAGATGATCGCAGACGATCGGTGCGGGCAGGCCTTTGTAGGTAACCATGCCGTTTTCGATCGCGTGACTCAAGTCGACCAGGGCGGCGCCGCGGCCGGGTAGGTTCGCGTTCTGAGGCTCGGACTTCCGTTTGTGCTGCTCCTCGATAATCTGCTTGTTCAGAATTTCGATCTTGCCGACCATCGCCAGGCGCATATCCGCAATGATGGAGGCGGCCAGGCTGTCGTCCGAAATCGTGTCGCCATCGATGTCGAGTCGAAACCCTTGGCCTTGCAGTCCACCCCCATTCGAGAACTGAACCGCGAAATCGAAGGCGGCGCGTTTATCCACCGTGGAACCCCCTTTGAGACTCAGACACAGAGAGCGACGAACCGCAGTTTGGCTCGCCGCACCCGGAAGGTGACGAGCACCATCGCCGACATTCAAAAAAAGCCCCCGGCGATCATGCTCTCGTGTCCGAACGCTCGCGTCAGGCGGGCCATAGGCCGATCGTCGAGCCGACCCAGGTGCGGTCTTTGTTGTAGTCGACGCCGAGCATCGCGCCGCGCGCCAGTCGGCACAGGTTGATCGCGGGCGTCAGCTCGGGCTCGCCGTCCGGACGCAGGAACATCAGGCGCAGCTCGACCTTGACCGTGCCGCCGTCGGCGGCCCCGATCGCCTCGGCGTAGACGAACTTCTCTTGCAGGCACCAGTTCCCGCGCTGCGCCGGCGGGATCGCCTCGACGGCGGCGCGCGTGGGCGCGATGTCGACGCCGCTGCCGGCGAACGAGAAGAGCGGCTTGAGCACGTAGCGCTCGGCCAGATCCTTCGGAAGCGCCGCGACGTCGGAGAGCAGGCGCGTGGGCGGGACCGCCGGATGGTCGAGAAAGGGCAGCGAGTATTTCGACCAGACCCAAAACCAGTTCGGATGCGAGACCCATTCGACGTCCAGCTCGTCGCGCCAGTCGAAGGGCAGCGTTATCTGCTTGCGTTCGAGCTCGTCGACGATGAGGCGATTGTAGATGCGTTCGACGGGCAGCTCGCGGCCCGCGCCGTCGCGCCGAAAGAGGCGCCGCCCGCGCTTGATCAACTTCGTCGGACAGACCGCGTCGACGCCGAAGAGCGCCTTGGTCGCGGTGAAGTCGGCGTAGGTTTTCTGCGTCTGCGGCTCGAGGTCGACGAGGACGACGTGCGCCGGATCGCGAGCACCGACGATCGTGCGCCGCGCGAGCTCGAGAAAGCCGGCGCGGCCGCGCCCGCCGAACCACGCCGACCACGGCCCCTCGCAGCCTGAGACGGTCTGCAGCTCGTGCTCCCACGCGTCGTGCTGGAAGACCTCGAGCGCGAAGAGCGACGGAAAGCCTTGCAGCTCGACGAGCTTCGGCGCGAGCGCCCCGTCGCGCCCGCGCACGATCGCCAGATCGATGCACAGCGTGCCGGGCAGCGCGGTCATCGACGGCATGTCCCAGCGCGGCGGGACCGCGGCCCGCATCCGGGCGATGCGCTGCGGTTCGCAGAGTTGCGCCGCGATCTCGCGCGCCGTGCGCTCGCAGCCCTCGATCAGCTCGCGCGGAAAGAAGACCGGCGTCTCCGCCAGGCGGAAATCGACGGAGGCGCCGGCCCGCCGCTCGAGGCCGGCGCGATAGCGCGCGGAGCGCTCGGGCGTATATGCCGCGTTGTACGCCGCACGGAAAGCCGGATCCAAGCGCGCCTCAGGCGGCGACGATCAGTTCGAGCCGGTGCCGCACCAAATCGTCGAAGGTCGCGCGCGCCGCGCGCAAGCGCGGGCCGGCACTCTCGTCGCGCAAGACCGGGAGCATGGCCTTGCGCGCCTCGTAGACGTCGGGCGTCAGCTCGCCGCGCGCATGCAGCCGCTCGAGGATCTCGGCGATGCGTTCGGCCGTGCCGATCTCGGGATGGCTGTTGACCGCGAAGATGCGCGGTGCGGCGGCGCCGCGCTCGCGCGCGACCTCGAGCATCGTGAGCACGCGGTCGCCGTGGGAGTGCGCTTTCGACTCGTAGGCGATCGGCACGATCCCTTCGGGAAAGCGCTCGTTCGTCGGAACGAGGTCGTAGTAGCGCGAGTCCAGGACCGTGACGACTTCGCTCGCGAGCTCCGCGGCGAGCCGCCCGAACCAAGGGTGCGCGAGCGCTTCGCCGGTGAGGACGTTGGTGCCGATGCCGTTGAGCAAGCCGCCTTTCTCGGGCCCGCGCAGCATCGGCTCGGCGACGCGGAGCCAGCGGCAGATCAGTCCGAACGTGTGGCAGACGCCGAACAGCGACGCATCCTCGTCGGCGGCGACTTCATCGAAGAGCCGCCACAGCGGCGCCTCCCACGAGGGGTCCTCGCGAATCTCGATGATCCCGTCGTCGTGAGTGTTGTGGCGCGGATCGTGGTGGCCCGGTCCCCCCGTCCCCAGATAGAGACGATGGCGCCGCTGCGCATGGTCCGGCAGCATCAGCCGGTCGCGCACCGCGTAGGAGAGGAGCCGGACGAACCGGTCGCTCCGCGCCAGCTCCGGACCCAGGCCGAGCGCCACGTCCCGCACGAGGGCGACGATCGCATCGTGACCGACGTTGGGGAAGCCGTGATTCATGTCGAGCAAGGCGACCTCGACCGCCCGCGGGTGGCGCGGCGGGAGGTCGCTCGGGCGCTCGACGCGGACGACGTCGAAGCGTTCTGCGAATGATTCCTTGTCCGAATCGGTCGGGTCAGCCAACCGGTACTCCAGCCTCCGTTTCCGCGATGATGTATTCGACGACCGCCTCGAGGCTCTTGGTCTCCTCGTAGACGCGCAGCTGCCGGTCGGCGCCCGGGCGCCGCCGGAAGATCTCGTGGACGTAGAGGATCTCGTCCTTGCTGCCCAGCTCCGAGACCACGTCGTCGACGAACTCCAGCAGCTCGTACATCAGGTGCTCGATCGGCACCTCGATCTTCTTCCCCAGATCGATCAGCTTGCCGTCGATGCCGAAGCGCGCGGCCCGCCACTTGTTTTCGTTGATGAGCGAGCGCCGGTAGAGACGCCAGCCCTGGTTCGCGTCGTACAGCTTCCAGAGCTTGTAGGTGACGGCTTGGAAGAAGGCCGCCAGACAGATCGTCTCCTCGATGCGCATCTGCACGTCGCAGATGCGAAACTCGAGCGTCGGGAAGTACGGATGGACGCGAACGTCCCACCAAATCTTCTTGCCGTCGGCGATGCAGCCGGTCTGAATCAGCGTGTGCAGAAAATCTTGGTACTCGCTCCACGAGCCGAAGAAGTCGGGCAGCCCGGTCCGCGGGAAGCGCTCGAAGATCTTCGCGCGGAAGCTCTTCCAGCCGGTGTTCTGGCCGCTCCAGAACGGCGAGTTGACGGAGAGCGCGAAGATGTGCGGCAAAAAGTAGCGCACGCCGTTCATGATCGCGATGCGCGCCTCGTCGTCCTCGATGCCGACGTGCACGTGCAGGCCGAAGATCAGATTCGCCCGCGCGATCATCTGCAGGTCCTCGATCAGCCGGTCGTAGTGCTCGACGCCCTGCGTGATCGCAACTTTGCTCCAGTGCGTGAAGGGGTGCGTGCCGGCCGAGGCGATGCGCAGCCCGTGGCGGCGCGTCAGGCCGATCACCTCGCCGCGCAGGCGTGCGATCTCGCGGCGCGCCTCCTGGACGTTCGCGCAGACCGGCGTGCCGATCTCGATGACCGGCGCGTGCATTTCGCGCTTGATCTGATCCTGCAGCCGCTCGTGCCCTTGCGAGAAAAGCCCTTCGGCCGGCGCTTTCAACTGGAACGTGAGCGGATCGACGACCTGGAACTCCTCCTCGATCCCGATCGTGAACGACGGCCTGCTCACGGCGCACCCGCCGGCTCGCGAGCGGCGCGGACCGCCGCCGGCCAGGAGCCGCCCAGCTCGAAGGGAAGCGGACGGCGAACGCGCTCGACGAGGACCTCGGCCATCGTGGCGACGATCCACTCGAAGTGCTCGTCGCCGACCGAGCTGCGCTCGGCGTCGGGTGCGGGATTGGTGAAGTCGATCGCGTAGGGCATGCCGTCGCGGATCGCGAGTTCGACGGTGTTCATGTCGTAGCCCAGCGCCGCCGAGAGCGCCAGCGCGTCGCGCTCGACGCGGGCCAGCAGTTCAGGCTCGAGCGGCGGGGCGTTGCGCACGTAGCGCTCCTTGGGCGGCGCCGCGGGATTGTAGCGCATCACCCGCACGCGTTTGCGGCCGATCGTGAAGCAGCGATAGTACTGCGTGAAGTTGATCGTCTCTTGGGCCATCATCACCAAATCCCGCGAGCGGTCGTAGGCGTCGAAGAACTCGTCGCGATCGTGCGTCTTGTAGACGTCCTTCCAACCGCCTCCGTACGCCGGCTTGAGAAAGATCGGAAACTCGAGATAGTCGAAGACCGCCTCCCAATCGACGAAGCGCAGGTTGCGGTACGACGTCGACTCGGTGTTCGGCGGTCGCTGCTTGTGCGGCAGGAGCACCGTGCGCGGCGTCGCCACGCCGACGGCGCGCGCGACGAGGTTGCCGAAGTACTTGTCGTCGGCCGACCACCAGAAAGGATTGTTGACGACCTGCACGCCCTGCGCCGCCGCGACCTTGAGGAACGTCCGGTAGAACGGAACCTCGTGGCTGATGCGGTCGAGGATCAAGGCGTAATCGAAACGATCCGTGTCGCGCAGCGCCTCGATCTCGACGGGAAGCGCCGCGATCTTGCCGCGGCCGCGCTTCTCGACGGCGCGGATCAGCGCCCCTGGGAAGGTGTCCTCCATCCCGAACAGGAGCCCGATACGTTTGACCGCAGCCGGCACTCGCGCCACCTCGTACGAAAGCGAACGTGAACGGCGGGTTTTCGAGGGAACCGCCTGGGGCCCTATGCAACTAGGCCCGGATGCAGCGCAGCTACGAGAGGTGGGCGAGTCCCAACCTGGGCCGGACGATGGAGTTCCTGTGGTTAGGGCACGGCGGCTATCCGGTCGTGATGTTCCCTACGTCGAAAGGCCGTTTCTTCCAGTACGAGGACACGGGTCTGGTCGCGAGCCTCGCCGCGAAGATCGACGCCGGGCAGCTGCAGGCCGTCTGCGTCGACTCCTACGACGCCGAGAGCTGGTACGACGAGTTCGTCGAGCCGGCGGAGCGCGGCCGGCGCCACGAACGCTACGACCGCTACCTCGTCGAAGAGCTGTTTCCGTACGTGCTGACGCGAGCGCAGCGCGCCCACGCCGGCGTCTTCGGCTGCAGCTTCGGAGCCTATCACGCCGCGAACTTCGCAGGCCGCCATCCCGAGCTCGTCACCAAGGCGGTCTGTTTCTCTGGCGTCTACGACCTGCGCCGCTTCCTGGACGGCTACTGGGACGAGACGGCGTATTTCAATTCGCCGGCCGACTACATCGCCAACATGGATGAGGCCTGGGTGGAGCGGCTGCGCGGCGTCGAGTGGGTCATCGCGACGGGGGAATACGATTCGCTCGTCGAGGAGAGCCGGCGCTTCGACGCGGTGCTCGCCGGCAAAGGGATCCCGCGCCACACCGAGATTTGGCCGGGCGTCTTCGGCCACGACTGGCCCTTCTGGATCGAAGCTTTGCCGCGGCTGCTCTGAACTCCGCGAGCCGGGGCAGCCGAGGCGCGCGGGAACCGGCTCCGAGGCCATGCAACTAAGCGGCCCATGCAGCGCAGCTACGAAAAGTGGACGAGCCCCTCGCTGGGGCGCCCGATGGAGTTCCTCTGGTACGGCTGGTCCGGTTACCCGGTCGTCATGTTTCCGACCTCGATGGGCCGCTTCTTCCAATACGAGGACACGGGCCTCGTGCACGGCCTGGCGGCGAAGGTCGAGGCCGGGCAGCTGCAGCTGGTCTGCGTCGATTCCTACGACGCCGAGAGCTGGTACGACGAGTTCGTGCCGCCCTCCGAGCGCGGCAAAAGGCACGAGCGCTACGACCGCTATCTGACCGACGAGCTCTTTCCATACGTGCGCGCGCGCGCCAAACGGCCCGACGCTGGCGTCTTCGGCTGCAGTTTCGGCGCCTACCACGCGGCCAACGTCGCGGGCCGCCATCCCGAACTGGTCACGAAAGCCGTGTGTCTCTCGGGCGTCTTCGACGTTCACCGCTTTCTCGACGGCTACTGGGACCTCACCGCCTACTACAACTCGCCGGCCGCCTACATCGCCAACATGGACGAAGGCTGGCTCTCGCGCCTGCGCCGCATCGATTGGATCATCGCAACCGGGGAATACGACTTTCTGGCCGAGGACAACCGCCGCTTCGACGAGGTGCTCTCGCAGCGCGGCATCCCGCACTACACCGAGATCTGGCGCGGCATCTACGGCCACGACTGGCCTTGGTGGAACGAGGCCGCAGCCCGGCTGCTCTGAATCCGAGCGGTGCGTACGGCGCCGCGGCGCGCCGCACGGGCAAGGTCCCGCAGCCGCATGTTCGAAAAGCAGCCGTATGACGACGGCGGCCTCGGCACCGTCCGTTGCGGAGCGGACGCTCGGACTCGTTTCGGGCAGCTTCCCGTTCGAGAGCAGGTTCCTCGACGTCGCGGGCGCCCGGATCCACTACGTCGACGAAGGCAGCGGCCCGATCCTGCTGATGCTGCACGGAAATCCGACGTGGAGCTATGTGTTCCGGCACCTCATCTTGCGGCTGCGCGATCGTTTTCGCTGCGTCGCTCCCGACCTTCCGGGATTCGGACTCTCCGTCGCGCCGGCGGGATACGAGTTTCTGCCCGAAGAGCACGCGCAGACGATCGCAGCGTTCGCCGACCGCCTCGCTTTACGACCGCTCACGCCGGTCGTGCAGGACTGGGGCGGTCCGCTCGGATTTCATCTCGCCGGCCGCGATCCCGCTCGAATCGAGCGTCTCGTGATCGGAAACACCTGGTGCTGGCCCGTGAACGGCGACTTCCATTTCGAAATCTTCTCGCGCTTCTTCGGAGGTCCGCTCGGTCGACTTCTCATCCTCCGGCACAACGCGTTCGTCAACGTCCTCGTCCCGGCCGGGATCAAGCGCCGGCCGCTCACCTCTGAGATCATGGAAGCGTACCGGCGGCCCTTGCCGACGCCGGAGCGCCGCCTGCCGAGCTACGTCTTTCCCCGCAGCATCCTGCGCTCGCGGGACTTTCTCGAGCAGTGTGAAGCGTCGCTGCACCGGTTGAGCGGCAAGCCGGCGCTGATCGCATGGGGTGACGCGGATATCGCTTTCCGAGCCAAAGAGCGCGAGCGTTTCGAAGCGTCCTTGCCGCAGCACCGAACCGTCATCTTGCGCGGGGCGGGCCACTACATATGGGAAGACGCGCCGGACGAGATCGCCTCCGCCTTGCGCGAGTGGTGGGCCTGATGCCGCCGTTCTTCATCAGGTCCCGGGCCAAGCCGCTTTCCGGCGCTCCCGACCTCGCCTGGTTCGGCGAAGACTATCGGCGTAAGCTGGGCCGGCGCTACGGCACGTTCGCGCGGGCCTTCGAGCTGCTGCTCGCGCGCACCGGTCGCGATCGGACGATCGTCGAGACCGGCTGCGTGCGCGAAAAGAACGACTACAGCGCGGGTTATTCCACCGTGCTGTTCGGCGAGCTGCTCACGCGCGGAGGCGGCAAACTCTTCACGGTCGACTTGAGCGAACGGAATATGGCGCTGTGCAAGCGCTTCACCAAACGGTTCGCGCCGCTGATTTCGTATAACGTCTCCGATTCGGTGGAGTATCTGCGCGCGTGGTCGCGCGCCCCCAAGCCGCAAACGATCGATCTCTTGTATCTCGACAGCTGGGACTATCCCGTCAGCGCGGAACACGGCGAGCCCGAGCCGTCGCAGCGCCACTGTCTGCTCGAGTTCGAAGCGGCCTTGCCCGCGCTTTCCGAACGCGGCATCGTCCTGATCGACGACGGCGACTTGCCGGGCGGCGGGAAGCCCAAGCTCGCGAAAGCCCGTCTGGCCGAGCTCGGCTGGGCCTGCGAGATCGACGATTATCAAACGCTGTGGACCGCGCCGCCGGCGTAACCGGCGGGCCCGGCGGCCGGCGGGGAGCGCGCGGTACGACTGCGCCCCGCGTCAACTCGTAGCCGCGACCCTCCGCAGGACGGCGAGCGATTCTTCGGAGCAGCGCTTCCAACTGAACAGCGCAGCGCGCTCGCTGCGCCCGGGCGCCGGCCTCGCTCGGAGCGTCGACGTAACGGATCGCGTCGGCGCCGACTTCGGGGATCGCCGCAGCCCTGGGGGCCAGCACGCTCGTGCCGCAGGCCATCGCCTCGAGAACGGGCAAACCGAAGCCCTCGCAGAGCGAAGGGACCGCGACCAGCGTCGCCCCGCGGTAGAGCGCGACCAGCAACGCGTCGCTGGGGCGATCGTACCATAGCGCACTCGGGACGGGCGGCGACGGCGTGCGCGTGAAGACGAGAGCGACCTCGCGGCGCGGGAACGCCCGTGAACCTGCCGTTCCAGCGATGCCAGACGACGTCGGCGTCGCGCGGGATGCGATTGGCGACGTGCACGCCTGCTCGCAACTCGCTACAGAATCGACTTTCCGAGCGCCGAGAGGATCAGCTCGACCGCGAGTTCGGCCGTGCGGTTGCCCTGGTCGAGGATCGGATTGATCTCGGTGACCTCGAGCGAGCCGAGCACGCCCGCCTCGGCGATCATCTCCATCGCGAGGTGCGCTTCGCGATAAGTCAAGCCGCCGCGCACCGGCGTTCCGACGCCCGGCGCCTCGTGCGGGTCGATGCCGTCCATGTCGAAGCTCAGATGAACCGAGGCGGGTCCATCGCCGACGAGCGCGAGCGCCTCATCCATCACGCGGACCATGCCGAGACGGTCGATCTCCGTCATCGAGAACGCGCGCACGCCGAGTTCCTTGATGCGGCGACGCTCGCCGGCGTCGACGTCGCGCAAGCCCAGCAGCACGACCCGCCGGGGATCGAGACTGCGCTCTTCGAGCGCGATCGAGACCGGCATGCCGTGGACGTTGCCCGACGGTGAGGTCAGCGGCGTGTTGATGTCGCCGTGCGCGTCGACCCAGATCAATCCCGGCTCGCGTTTGCGCGCTCGTGTCACGCCGGCCAGGGTCCCGATCGCGATCGAGTGATCGCCGCCGAGCACGAGCGGAAAGCCGCCCGACACGATCGCTTCCTCGACGATCCGCGCCAGCTCGTCGCAGACCGCCAGGATGATGGGCAGATACTTCGCGTTGCGGACCGCCTGCGCGGCGCGCGACTCGACGACGGGGACGGACAGGTTCCCGTGGTCGACGAGGCTCGCGACGCCGAGCGCTTCCAATCCCTCGCGCAGCCGCGCGTAGCGTACGGCAAACGGCCCCATGTCGACGCCGCGCCGGTCCGCACCGAGATCCATCGGCACGCCGATCACGTCGACCCGCGCGGGAAGCATCGTGTCGCCGCGCGGACCTTCCGCCATGGACGAGGCCGTCATGACGGCGATTTCGCGGACGAGCGCAGCGCAGCCTCGACACGCCGCTCCGCCGAACGGCCTTCGCCGGCGCGGCGCGAGCGCCACCGCAAGAACGTCCAACCGAGCAGAACCGCGGCCGACGTCCCCGATAGGGCCACGCCGGCCCGCCCCGCAAGCGGCTGATAGCGCAACTCGACCACGTGCCGGCCCGGCGGAACGACGACCCCCTGCAGAAACCCATCGGCGCGCACGAGCCGGCTGGGGCGTCCGTCGACGGCGGCGGTCCAGTCGTCGGTAAAGGTCATGCTCGACACGAGCAAGCATTCGCCTGGGCAGGTCGCGACCGCTTCGCGACGTTCCGCCTCGTCGCGAACGAGCCGGGCGCTTCCGCGTACGGGTCCTGTCGCCGGAGCGCCCGCGGTCAGCGCGTCGCGGCGGAGGTTCATGCCGCGTAATCGCTCGCGAAACGCCGCCATCTCGGCGTCGCTCGCCGTGCCGAGGACGCTCGGCACGGCCCTCGCGATCCAAACCGCCGGGCCGCTTCGCAGGTTTTCGAACACGGCGACGCCATCGACGTCGGCCACGTGACGGAAGTGGCGGGGATCGCCGAAGTACGGCGCTTCGCCCGAGAACGGGTACGCCAGGCCCGCCGCGCGGTCGATCAGCGACAGCTTGCGAACGTTGAGCGCTGCATGGGAATCGATCATCCGGATGTCGACGGAAGCGACCGGCTCGCGCAGACGCACCGGCAAGAGGCACTCGTACCAGCTGTTCACGCCGTCGCGCTGGTAGAGCGCCGCACGGCGATGACGTATCGCTGCGAGGACGTCCGGGCGATCGTACGCGAACTCCGCCGTTTCAACTCCGGCGCGAAGCGGCAGCACCTGCGCCGCTCCGGAACGTCCTCGCAGCACGACGTTCGCCACCGTCTCGCCTTGCGGCACGTCGATCGATGCGCCGAGCGCCGTGACCAGCCCGACGCCGTCCGCTCCGCGCGGCTGGGCCAGACCGAACGTCAGGCTGCGCGGCGCGTTGGGATATTCGACCGAGAGGAAGTCGCCGAGGTCGCCCTGGGCGTAGCGCACGCTTGCCTCGACACCGCCTTCCGCCTGCGCCGGCACGGCGAAATAACGGACCGCGGCGAGGTCCACGAGCGGCGACGCGACGTCGAGAAAGCGGCCGTCTTCACCGGTTTGCAGGAAGATTCGAACCGGGGAAAGCTGGAGCGGCGTGTATCCCCCGATGTCCGGGACTCCCCACATGGTCGGAAGGTTCGGCCGCAGTTCCTCGTGCGCGCCGTCGCCTTGCGTGTAGACGCGCTGACCGCGGCCGAGCGGCAGACGCTCGAGGAGCCGAACGTATCCCGGTGTTGCGAGCGCACTCGCCGGTGAGGAGTCGAGCCAATAGGCGGTCGCCGCGAACGCCAAACTCCCGGCCACAACGGCGCCGCAGGCCGTCGCGGCCCGCGTCAGAGGCGCGCGGCGCGGCGCAGTCGCGGCGAGCAGAAGCGCCAGCTGGATCGCCAGCGCGGCTAGAAAGATCGTAACGGCAGGCTCGCGTCCGAAAGCGGCGTCCCCGGAGGCGACATCCATCGTCGCGAGGGCGGCAATCGTCGAAACGGCAAACAGCCCCAAATAGAGCACACCGCGGCGCCGCACGCCTCGCGCTATCGCCGCGACGCCGAGCCCGGAGAGGACCGCAACCGAAAGTGTAAACTCGAATGCATGCCGCCCCGGTATCCGGAACAGCTTGTAGACGGGTAACTTGAAGGTGAACGCGGCGAGCGGCAGCGCGTCGCCGAGCGCGAGCGCGAGCGCGAGGCACGCGGTGAAGATCCAAAAATACGCCAGGCGACGCCGGCCCGCGAACGGTGCGAGCGGCGCGAGGGCGAGTGCCCCGAGCGCGACGTAGCACGCCGTCTCGGCGAAGGCGACGCCTTCCGCCGGCACGATACCGCCCCGGTAGATCGCCGCGGCGCCGCCGCCGGCGGCAAATGGGTACACGAGCGTCCGTGCGAGATGACGGGCCGGGAGTGAGTCGAGGACGAACGATGGAAAATCCAGCCCCGAGCGTACGCTGGAAGCTCCTTGCACGACCGCTGGAATCCAGATCATGCCTGCCGCTGCGACGCCGAGAGCGATCGCCGCGCTCCCTTCGAGATACACGCGCGCCGTCTCTTGGAAGGAACGGCCGAAACCGTTCCACCCGAGATACCCGGTCAGCAAGGCAATCGTGAAAGCCGCGATTTGCGGCTGGCCGGATGCAAAGCACAGGACTTCGGCGAGCGCCAAGGCGAGGAGCGATCGGCCTCTGCCGAAACGCAAGTACGAATCGAGCGACCAGATCGCGACGCACGCCCAAGCGGCGGGCTGAACGATCATCGGATGGCCGAAATGCGAAATCAGAAATCCGCCGCACGAAAATGCTGCGGCGCTCGCGATTCCCGCCCAGACGACGCCCGTAATGCTTCGAACGTAGCCGTACGTCGCCCACGCCGCGACGGCGTAGCCCGCGAGAATGTAGACGTTGAAGCCGTTCGGGACGAAGCGAAGCAGCCGCAAGGGATACCAGAAGACCTTATTAGGATCCGCGTATATTGGGAAGCCCGCCAGCATCGCCGGTTGCCAGCGCTCGTTCGGTGCAAAGAAAGCAGGGAGCGTTTCGACGAGCCCGTCGCCAAAGGCGAGGATCCCCGCATGCGCGAGCACCGGCGAAAAGAGCAAGGCGAAGGCGCAGAACGCGATCGCTAACGAAAGGGCTGCGGCGGCAAGCCCTCTGGCGAAAGATCCTTGCGCAGCAGAACCTAGATGCAAGGGCGAGTGCTACGTTGCGCAGCGTCTGGCCACCTTGGCACTTGAAACCGCCGGCTTGCTAAAGCCGCCGAAACGGGGATCAGGCTCAGGAACGGATCGCACCCGCTTTGCGCGACTCGGTGACGGGCGCGGTGGGACGCTCGGCCGCAGGGACGCTCTCGCGCGGCGCACTCTCGACCGGGTAGCGCGGAACCAAGTGGACGATCAGGACGCGCAGCGCTGCGGCGACCGGGACCGCGAGGAACATCCCGCCGATGCCGGCCAGTTCGCCTCCGAGGAGGATGGCGACGATCACCGTCAGCGGCGAAAGCCCGACCGAGTCGCTGACGATCTTGGGCGCGATCACGTGGCCCTCGAGCTCGAAGATGACGATGAAGGCGACCGCGATGATCAGGGCGTGCTGCCAGCCTTGGTTGAAGAGCGCGAGCAGCACCGAGGGCACGAAGGCGACGGCCGCTCCGACGTACGGAATCACGTCGAAAAGCCCGGCCGCCACGCCGATCAGCACCGCGTAGCGGACGTGCATGATCAACAGCACGACCGTGATCGCCACGCCGACCATCGCACCGACGATCAGCTGCCCGCGGATGAAGCCGCCGAGCACGCGATCGAGATCGTGCACGACGGCAAGCGTCTTCACCCGGGCTTGCGGCGGGACGACGCTCACGAACGCGCGCTCGATCGCCGGCGCCTCGAGCATCATGTAGGCCGAGATGACCGGGATGACGACGACCGTCGCGACCACGGCGAACGCTGAGAGGAGCAGTGCGAAGAGGCGCGAGGCCCCCTCGCCCGCATAGCGCTCGGCGAGGCTCGCCGCTTGCGGCGCGAGCCCGGCGAGATAATCGCGCAGCGGCGCCGGCAGGCGCGCGACGACCGGGTTGCGCGGATCGCTGAAGAAGACCTGCGCGTTGTGCACGATCGAAGGCATCGCCTTGACGAGCGACTGCGCGTCGCTGGCCAGTGCCGGCACGACCACCGCTAAGCCGAAGCCGCCGACGATCGCTATTCCCAAATAGACGAGCACGATCGACCAAACGACCGGCAGTCTGAGGCTGAGCCGGCGCACCGCCGGAAAGATGACGTAGGTGTAAAAGATCGCCCCGATCATGATGACCGCGAACGCGCTCACCCGGCCCAGGAAGTCGACCACGGCCGAGAGGGCGATCGCCGCGAGCACGACCAGCGCCAGCACCTTGAGGGCGAACGCCACGCGCCGTTCGGCGCGCGAGCGCCGGACTGCGGCCGGGCGTCTTCCCGTATTCATTCCAGAAAGAGTATCACACGAGGCGGCGCGAGTTTCCCCCGAAGGCCGAAATACCGGCAGACTCGACGCCCCGGAGCCCGAGGCGCCGGCCGGATCGCTTCCCCTTCCGGGGCCGCCGGCGGTGCGCCCTCGCGCTCCGATCCGCCTGGGACCCTCGCCGGACTTGCCTTCAAGCCTTCGCTTCGCGAAGCTCGCTTTGACGCGGCGGACGTAAGGGACTGTCCGAAATTAAACCGTTCGCCGGAAGGTGTGGGGGCGGCGAACGTTGACATTGTCGGTCAATCTGATGTTGCGCCGCCGTCGTGTTCAGCTCTGGTATCTTGCATTTCTCGGATGCCTCGCCTTCGCGACGTGCTCGCCTGCGCGAGCGCAGACGCCGTCGGTCCCGATGGAGGCTCTGCAGCAGCAGCTCGCGCTTGCCGTCGATCACGCGCCGGGCCGCGTCGGCATCGCCGTCGAGGATCTCGCGACCGGCTACGTCCTGGGGATCAACGCCGGCGCGAACCTGCCGGCCGCTTCGACCATCAAGATCCCCGTCATGGTCGAGGTTTTCAAGCAGATGCAGGACGGCGACATCGACCTCAACACCGTCGTCCACCTCGAAGCGAGCGACCGCGACTGGGGCTGGGGAGACATGGCCGACGCTCCGCTCGGCACGGCGCGGACGGTCAAGCAGCTCCTGTGGCTCATGATCACGAACAGCGACAACACGGCGACGAACATGCTGATCCGGCTCGTCGGCCGCTCGCGCGTCAACCAGGAGATGGCCGACTTGGGCCTGCGCAGCACGCGCCTGGGCGACTACATCCGTTCGGAGTCGGAGGCGATCCGCGACGCGCTGCGCACGAGTCCCAGCGACATGGTCAAGCTGCTCGACGAGATCGCGCGCTTCCAGCTCGTCGACGAATGGTCGTCACGCGAGATGCTGGCGATTCTGACGGGCCAGCACCACAACGGGCTGCTCCCCGCTCCGCTGCCCAAGGACGTCAGGATCGCGCACAAGACCGGCTCGCTGCACGACACGCTCAACGACGTCGGGATCGTCTACCACGACCAGGAGCCCTACGTCATCGCCGTGATGACGACCGATCTCTCGGACCTCGACCTCGGCCGGGCCTTCATCCGCAAGGTTTCGCGCATCGCCTTCGACGAGCTTTCACGGTTCGCGGCTTGGCGCGAGGAGGCCGGCGTGCCGGCCTTCGAGCTGGCCGGCAGCGACGGCCTGGAGCCGGGGGACGCCGATGCGCCGCTCTCCCCCGACGTGAAGATGTGGAACTCGAGCAGCTCGCCGCTGCTGGCGCCTGGCGAGGGAGCCGCGGCCGAGCGGGATCCCTCGACGAGCGACTACTAGTCTCTTCCGCGGCCTCTCAAGCGATGACGCGGCGCCGCGCGTAGACCGGGGTCAGCAACGAGCGGTAGGCCGGCTCGCGGCCGCTGGTGATGGCCTTCAGGAAATCGCCGAGCTGGCCCGTGATCGCCCCTTTCTTTCCGTCGCCGACGGCCCTGTTGTCGACCGCGCGGATGAAGGTGATCCCCGCGGCCGTGCCGGTGAGAAAGAGCTCGTCGGCTGTGTACAGTTCGCTGCGGTCGATCTGCCGTTCGTGGACGGGTATTCCGAACTCGTTCTTGGCGACGGCGATGACGGTGCGGCGCGTGATCCCCTCGAGCACGTTTTGCGAGACGTCCGGCGTGCTGAGCACACCGTTCTTGACCAAGAACAGGTTCGCCGCCGAGCCCTCGGCGACGTGGCCGTCCGCGTTGAGCATGATCGCCTCGTCGAATCCGTTGAGGTGCGCGTCGCTCTTGGCCAAAGCCGAGTTGATGTAGACCCCGGTGACCTTGGCACGCGCCGGAGCGGAGTTGTCGTCCATTCGGCGCCACGCGCTGATGCACGTGTTCAGGCCCGTCTCCGCGTCGTAATACTTGTCGAAGGGGATGACGACGATCGCGAAGGCGTCGGCGATCGCGTGGAGTCGAACCCCGATCTCCTCGGCCCCTTTATAGAGGAGCGGGCGGACGTACACGTTCTCCTCGAAGCGGTTGGCGGCGCAGAGGTCGACCGTCAGCTCGACGAGCTCGTCGAGGCCGTAGCTGAGCTCCATCAAGAGGATCTTCGCGGAGGCGTGCAGGCGCTCGTAGTGCTCGCGCAGCTGCAGCAGATAGAGCTCGCGATCATCCGGATTCCAATAGCCGCGAATCCCCTCGAAACACCCGGTCCCGTAGTTGAGACCGTGCGTGAGCAGGCCGACGCGCGCGTCGTCGTACTTCATGAAACGGCCTTGCGCGAAAACGGTCGAGTCGTGAATATCCATGCCCTCCTCTTCGCGGAGGCCGGCGCGCGTCCCGCGGGAGCAGCGCCCGCCGAACGGGGAACGGGACCGAGGATGCGGCAAGGAGCGAAGGTAGCCTCCTCTCGCGGCCGGGCGAGGCCGGCGTTCGAGCGGTGAACCTCGCGTTGACGATCGTGCCGGCCATCGTCACGCGCGGCCGGGCGGGTCGCCCTGCGCCTGCCGCTCGCTCGCGTCCCCGAGAACGCGATCAAGACGGTCGCGGGGATCATGCTCGCGTCGTGCGGCCGTCAGCGCCGCACTCGTCGCCGCGGCGCGCCTCCGGGGAGATCGCTAGAGGCCCAGCGCCAGCGAGTCGGCGCGCGGGTCGGCGCCGCCGGCGAGCGTTCCGCGCTCGCGGTCGACCACGATCGCGTGAGCGTGGCCGAGGACGTTCTCGTACGGGCCGAGCACGTCGACGCGATGGCCGCGCTCGCGCAGCCCGGCGAGGAGCTGCCCGTCGAAGCGCGACTCGACGCGCACGCTGTCCGCGTAGGCCGATTCGCTGTCGCGGCCGTACACGAAGCGCGGCGCGTCGATCGCCTGCTGGACCGACATGCCGCGCTCGTACACGCCGTGGATCAACTGGACCTGCGTCTGCGGCTGGCCGTCACCGCCCATCGTTCCGTAGACGAACTCCGGGGAGCCGTCGCGCAGGATCATCCCGGGCGAGAGCGTGTGCAGCGGACGCTTGCGCCCGCCGAGCTCGTTGGGATGGCCCGCTTCGAGCGAGAAGTACGCGCCGCGATTGTGCAGGAAGACGCCCGTCCCGCGCGCCACGAGCCCCGAGCCGAAATTCATGTACAGGCTCTCGATCAGCGAGACGGCCCGGCCTTCGCCGTCGACGGCGACGAGCGCGATCGTCCCGCCGCGGTCGGCGGCCGGCAGGCGCGGCCGCGCGCGCCGCGGATCGATGCGGGCCCGCAGGGCCGCCAGCGCCTGGGGCGTCAGCAGGTCGTCGATCGGAGCGCGCATGGCCGCGGGCTCGGCGAAGCGCGCGTCGCGCTGGTCGAAGGCCTCCTTGATCGCCTCGATGGCGAGGTGCGTCCAGTCGAGCTCGCCGGCGGCGCCGTCGTCGCGCAGCGCGCCCAGGACCATCAAAGCGACCGCCGCCTGCGAGTTGGGCGGATGGGCGAAAATTTCGCGACCGTGCCAGCCGATGCGCGACGGCTGCATGCGCTCGGTATTCTGCGCTTGCAGATCGTCGAGCGTCATCGGGTTTCCGTGATGCTGCAACGTCGCGCAGATCGCTTCGCCGATCGCGCCGCCGTAGAAGGCGGCGGCGCCGCCGCGCCGGATCGCCCGCAGCGTCCCGGCCAACGCGAGGTTGTGCAGCCGCTCGCCGGCGCGCGGCAGACCGCGCGCCAGGAAGAGAGCGCGCGCGTCGGGGTCGGCCTGCAGCAGCGCTTCGTTGAGCGCGAAATACGCGGCCACGACGTCGGTGACGACGAAACCGTCGCGAGCGTAGCCTTCGGCCGGCTCGAGCAGCTCGTCGAGAGCGCGCGTTCCGTGCGCGGCGGCGACGTCTTCCCAAGAGCGCACGCAGCCCGGGGTCGTCACGGTGAGGGCCCCGCGCAGCGGCATCTCGCGTAAGCCGCGTTCCCGCAGCGCGTTCGCGTCGAGCGCCGCCGAGGCCCGGCCGCTGCCGTTGTAGGCGAGCGTTGTGCCGTTGCGCGGCTCGTGGACGAGCCAGAGCGCATCGCCGCCGATCCCGCAGCTCGCGGGATAGACGACCGCCAGCACCGCGTTGGCGGCCACCGCCGCGTCGACCGCGTTTCCGCCGCGGCGCAAGACGTCGACCCCCGCCGCGGTCGCCAGCGGATGCGGCGAAGCGAGCATCCCGCTCGTCGAGCGCGCGACCCCGCGCGAAGGAAATGGAAAGGGGTCCATGCCGAGCCGTATCGCACGGGCTCGAGCGGCTCCTGGTTCGGCCTTCGCCCGGCGCAGGCTTGCACGGCCCGCGGCGCATAAGGACCCGGAGATGCGAAAGCTCGTCGTCGCGTTCGCCGTCTACGTTTCGGCGCTGGGAGCGATCGCGCTGTGGCGCTGGCACGTGTGGAGCTGGGGCGCCGACACGGGGACCTTCACGCAAGTGATCTCCGACGCGTTCGGCGGATTTCGCGACGGACCCGAACAGGGAACGCACTTCCGCTTCCACTGGGCGCCGCTGCTCGCGACGCTGTACCCGCTCGTCGCGCTCACGCATTCGCCGCTTTCGCTCCAGTTCGCCCAGATCGTCCTGATCGGATCGTGCGTCTTTCCGCTCGCGGCGCTGGCGCGCGCGTACGTGCCCGCCGCGAGCGCGGCGCGCTACGCCATGCTCGCGCTGCTCTACCCGCCGCTCGTCGGAGTCGCCTTCACCGAGTTTCACGAGATCGCGTTCTTCCCGGTTCTGGCGCTCGCGCTGTTTTGGGCGGCAGACCGGGCGCGCTGGGGCTGGTTCGCGCTGTGCGCGGTCGCCGCCGCGCTCGTCCGCGAAGAGGCCTGCATCGTCCTGGCCATCGTCGGACTCGTACTGGCCGCGCTCGGCCTCGCGCGGCGGGGCAGCTCGCGCGGGGACGGCTTGCTCGCCGGCGAGCCTCTCGAGCCGGAGCGGCTCGCGGTCGCCGGGCTCGGGCTGGCCGCCGTCAACCTCCTCGCGCTCGGCGTCTATTACGGCATCCTGATACCGCGCGTCGGTCCGTGGGTGCCTTCGCACTTCTACGCCTACGCGTTCGCCTACGGCCCGGTTCAGCTCGTGCTCGCACTGCTGCGGAACCCGGCCTATCTCGGCCAGATCTTGACGTTCGGACGCTTCACGTACGTGCTCGAAGCGCTCGTCCCGCTGGCCTTTCTGCCTTTCCTCTCGCGCTGGAGCCTGCTCGCCGTCCCCGGCATGCTCGCCCTCGTCCTCTCGAGCGAGCCGATCGCCTGGCGCATGGGCTCGCACTACCCCGCCGTCTGGATTCCGTATCTGCTGCTCGGCGCGGTCGCGACGCTCGTGCGTCTCGAGCGCACCGGTGCGAACCTCGCCCTCGAGCGCGGATACAAAGCAGCCGTCGCGCTCTGCCTGCTGTTCCTCGTCGCGTTCAACCCGACGCACGTCGGTCACTATCTGCAGCCGAGCTACGGCGACCTCGCCGAAGCGCGTTCGGCGCTCGCACTCGTTCCGCCCGACGCGGTAGTGGTCACGCACGACGAGTGGTTCGTGCACATCGCGTATTCGCACCGGAAGGCCACGACCTATTTCTGTCCCGACGTCACTTACGCGGTCTACGCCGACGACTTCCACGGCGCGCACTTTCAGCGCGACGTCCGGCCTCAACTCGAGGCCGAAGTGCGCGACGGGGAAACGCGGGTCGTCGCCGCCTTCGGCCAGGTGAAGGTCTACCGGCGACGCCCCGGGGCGGTCGCGCCGAGCCGAGACTGCCGCACGTCCACGCTGCAAGTTCCGCCACCGCCGACATAGCCACGGCAAGCCAGGCCGCCAAGGAACCGGGCGTCGTCTAAGGTCGACAAAGGTCTGAAGCGCCCGGTGCCGTATTTTCGATTTAGCGACACCTAAATGACCGTGCTCGCTGCGAACGCACGGCGCAGCGCGCGAAGCACCCGTCGTTAGCGATGGCGGCACTCGACACGTCCCGTTGGGCGACGAGGCAACGCGACTCCCGGAGGTCTTTTCGATGGAAGAAGATTTTCTCGACCGCGCTCACTCCGTTGCAAATGCCAGGTTCAGCCGCTGGCTCGTGCCGCCGGCGGCGCTCTGCATCCACCTCGCGATCGGTCAGGCCTACGCCTTCAGCGTCTTCAACAAGCCGCTGTCGCAGCTCATCGGAGTCTCGGCTCCGGCCCCCGGGGACTGGAGCATCCCCGCGCTGGGCTGGATCTTCAGCCTGGCGATCGTCTTCCTGGGGCTCTCGGCCGCCCTCGCCGGCAAATGGGTCGAGCGCGTCGGGCCGCGCAAGGCGATGTTCACCGCGGCGCTCTGCTTCAGCGGCGGTTTGCTGCTCTCGGGCGCGGGCGTCGCGCTGCACTGGCTGTGGCTCGTCTATTTGGGCTACGGCGTCGTCGGCGGCATCGGGCTCGGGATCGGCTACATCTCGCCGGTCTCGACGCTGATCAAATGGTTCCCCGACCGCCCCGGACTCGCGACGGGGACGGCGATCATGGGCTTCGGCGGCGGCGCGCTGATCGGAGCGCCGCTGGCGGTCAACCTGATGAAGTTCTACTCGACGCCGAGCTCGACGGGCGTCGCGCCGACGCTGCTGACGATGGGCGTCATCTACCTGCTCTTCATGATGGTGGGGGTCTTCACGGTGCGCATCCCGCCGCCGGGCTGGATGCCCGCCGGCTTCAACGCGCCGGCCAGACCGAAGAAGATGGTCACCGACCTGCACGTGCTGGTCGATCAAGCCGTCCGGACGCCGCAGTTCTACTTGCTCTGGGGCGTGCTCTTCCTCAACGTCACCGCGGGGATCGGCGTGCTCGGCCAAGCCTCGCTGATGATTCAGGAGATGTTCCCCGCCCGCTTCCCGCACGCGACGCCGGCAGCGACGGCCGCCTCCGCCGCGGCCGCGGCCGGCTTCGTCGGCCTGCTCAGCATCTTCAACATGGGCGGCCGCATCTTCTGGGCGTCGATCTCGGACTACATCGGACGGAAGAACACGTACGCGATCTTCTTCGTCCTGGGCGCGTCGCTCTACGCCTGCATTCCCGCGCTCGGGCACAGCGGCAACCTCGCGCTGTTCATCCTGGCGTACCTGATCATCCTCACGATGTACGGCGGCGGCTTCGCCACGATCCCCGCCTACTTGCGCGACATCTTCGGAACCGCCCAGGTCGGCGCCATCCACGGGCGTCTGCTGACCGCCTGGGCTGCGGCCGGCGTCGCGGGCCCCGTCCTGATCAACTACATCCGCCAGTATCAGATCGACCACGGCGTGGCCAAGGCCGACGCCTATTCGGTCACGATGTACCTGATGGCCGGGCTGCTGGTCGTCGGTTTCTTCTGCAACTTCTTCATGAAGTCGCTGCACGAACGGCACTACGTGCCGCTCGCCGAAGCGGCGTCCACGTAAGGAGCCCCGCCATGCCGAACGGCGCCAGACTCGCCCTCTCCTGGGGGTTCGTCGGGATCCCCCTCGCCTGGGGGATCCTCGTGACGCTCTCCAACGCCCTCAAGCTCTTTCGTTAACGGCCCTCACCGCAAAGCGGCGGCGACGTTGCCGCCGGCGGCGAGCCGGACGGCGCAGAACTTGAATTCGGGAATTTTGCCGAAGGGGTCGATCGCGTCGTTGGTCAGCAGGTTCGCGGCCGCCTCGTTGTAGGCGAAGGGCATGAAGAGCGTGCCGCGGGCCATCCCGCGGTCGGCGCGCGCGTAGGCCGTCAGCCTGCCGCGGCGCGACTCGAGCAGGATCGGCTCGCCCGGCTCGACGCCGATCGGCCCGAGATCGTCGGGGTGGATGCTGACGACCGGATCGGGCTCGAGCGCGTCGAGCACGCTCGCGCGCCGGGTCATCGCACCGGTGTGCCAGTGCTCGAGCTGCCGCCCGGTCGTGAAGACGAACGGGAACTCGTCGTCGGGCAGCTCGTCGGCATGCGTGTACTCCGCAGGCATGAAGAGCGCGCGCCCGCCCGGGCGCGGAAACGTCTCGGTGAAGAGCGTCGGCGTCCCCGGGTCGCCTTCGCGCCGCAGCGGATAGGTGCACGAGCCCTCGCGCTCGAGCCGCTCCCAGGTGATTCCGGCCATGCTCGGCGCCGCTTTGCGGATCTCGGCGAAGACGTCGGCCGGTCCGGAGTAATTCCAAGCCAACCCGAGACGCCGCGCCATTTCCTGCACGATCCACAGATCCTGGCGCGCGTGACCGGGCGGGTCGAGCGCCTGGCGCCCGAGCTGCACGCGCCGGTCGGTGTTGGTGAACGTTCCCGTCTTCTCCGGGAAGGCCGACGCCGGCAGGATGACGTCGGCGAAGCCCGCCGTCTCGGTGAAGAAGATCTCTTGGACGACGAGATGCTCGAGCTTGGAGAGCGCGACGCGGGCGTGCTCGACGTTGGGATCCGACATCGCGGGGTTCTCGCCCATGACGTACATGCCGCGGATCGTGCCCGCGAAAGCCGCGTCGGTGATCTCGGTGACGGTCAAGCCGGGATTGGGATCGAGCTCGGCGCCCCATAGCGTTTCGAATCTGCGCCGCGCGGCGGCGTCGTCGACGCGCTGGTAGTCGGGGAAGACCATCGGGATCAGGCCGACGTCCGAAGCGCCCTGCACGTTGTTCTGTCCGCGCAAGGGATGGAGCCCCGAGCCGGGCTTGCCGATTTGCCCCGTCAGCAGCGCGAGCGAGATCAAGCAGCGCGCGTTGTCGGTCCCGTGGACGTGCTGCGAGACGCCCATGCCCCAGAAGATCATCGAGCCTTTGGAGGTCGCGAAGAGGCGCGCGACTTCACGGAGCGTCGCCGCGGGGATGCCGCAGACGGGTGCGACCTTCTCGGGCGCATAGGCGGCGACCGTGCGCGCCAGCGCCTCGTAATTCTCGGTGCGCGCGCGGATGAAGGCTTCGTCGGTCAAGCCCTCGGCGATGATGACGTGCATCAGCGCGTTGAGCAGCGCGACGTCGGTGTCGGGCCGGAACTGCAGGAAGTAGGTCGCGTGCCGGGCGAGCTCGGAGCGGCGCGGGTCCATCAGGATCAGCTTCGTGCCGGCCCGGGCGGCGTTTTTCATGAAGGTCGCCGCGACCGGATGGTTGACGGTCGGATTGGCGCCGATGACGAGGGCGACCTCGGCGAGTGCGACGTCGGCGACTTGATTCGAGACTGCGCCCGAGCCGATGTCCTCGAGCAGCGCGGCGACCGACGAGGCATGGCAGAGGCGCGTGCAATGGTCGACGTTGTTCGTGCCGAAGCCCGTCCGCACGAGCTTCTGGAAGAGGTACGCTTCCTCGTTGCTGCCCTTGGCCGAGCCGAAGCCGGCGAGCGCATCGGGGCCGTGCGCCTCGCGGATCGCGCGCAGTTTGCTCGCGGCAAGATCGAGCGCCTCGTCCCACGTCGCCTCGCGGAAGAAGTCCCACATGCGTTCCGGGTCGACGAGTTCGGGCGTCTTGGGCGCGCCGGCCTTGCGAATCATCGGCACCGTCAGGCGCTTGGGACTGTGGACGTAATCGAAGCCGAAGCGGCCCTTCACGCAGAGCCGGCTCGCGTTCGACGGGCCGTCGCGCCCCTCGACGTACAGGATCGTGTTGTCCGAGACGTTGAACGTGAGCAGGCAGCCGACGCCGCAGTACGGGCAGGCCGAGTCGACCTTCTTCTGCGGCGCGAGCAGCGCGACGCCGTTGGCCGGCGCGAGCGCGCCGGTCGGGCAGGCCTGCACGCACTCGCCGCAGGCCACGCACGAGCTCGCTCCCAGCGGGTCGTCGAAGTCGAAGACGATCCTCGCCCGGTCGCCGCGCCAGGCGTAGCCGATCACGTCGTTGACCTGTTCCTCGCGGCAGGCGCGCACGCAGCGGCCGCATTGGATGCAGGCGTCGAGATTGACCGACATCGCGGGATGGGAGAGATCCGGCGCCGGCTGAGAACGTTGCGGAAAGCGCGGCTCGCCCACGCCCAGCCACGCGGCCCAACGAGCGAGTTCGGACTCTCGCTTGTAGGGCGACGCGCTCCCGGCGGGCATGTCGCTGAGCAGCAGCTCGGCCACGAGCGCCTGCGAACGACGCGCACGCGGGCTGTCGCTGCTGACCTTCATCCCTGCGAAGGGACGGCGGCAGCACGAAGGCGCGAGCACGCGTTCGCCCTCGACCTCGACGACGCAGATGCGGCAGTTCCCGTCGGGGCGGTAGCCGTCTTTGTGACAGAGCCGCGGGATCTCGATGCCGTGCCGGTCCGCGGCTTGCAAGATCGTCTCGCTCCCGTCGGTCTCGATCGTCGCTCCGTCGAGCGTGAAGGTCACCGCCTTCGCGCGCCCGTTCGCCGCGGTCTCCGTCGCGGCCATCTCAGCCCTCGAACTCCCACGGGAAATACTTCATAGCGCACAGGTAGGGATTCGAGGCGGCCTGGCCCAGTCCGCAGATCGACGCATCCGTCATCACCTTCGCGAGCTCCTCGAGCAGCGGCCGATCCCAGCCGTCGCGCTCCATCAGCGCGACGGCTTTGGCCGTGCCCGCGCGGCACGGCGTGCATTGGCCGCACGACTCGTCGCGGAAGAACCGCAAGGCGTTGAGCGCGGCCGCGCGCGCGCTGTCTTTGTGCGAGAGCACGATGACCGCCGCCGAGCCGATGAAGCAGCCGTACTTGCCGAGCGTGTCGAAATCGAGCGGCACGTGGCCGAGCGTCGCAGGCAAGATGCCGCCCGAGGCTCCGCCGGGCAAGAACGCGTAGAAGTCGTGCCCCGGCAGCATGCCGCCGCAGTACTCGTCGATGAGCTCGCGCGCGCCGATCCCGGCCGGCGCGAGATGGACGCCGGGCTTCCGCACGCGGCCGCTGACCGAGAAGTTGCGCAGTCCGCTGCGTCCGTTGCGGCCGAACGAGGCAAACCAGGCCGGGCCCTCCTCGACGATCTCGCGCACCCAATAGAGCGTCTCCATGTTGTGCTGCAGCGTCGGGCGGCCGAACAAGCCGACTTGCGCGACGAAGGGCGGGCGCAGGCGCGGGACGCCGCGCTTGCCCTCGATCGACTCGATCATCGCCGACTCCTCGCCGCAGATGTACGCGCCCGCGCCGCGCCGCAGCTCGATGCGCGGCAGCGGGACCGGCGGGCCGGCGCGCAGCGCCGCGAGTTCGTCGTTCAAGATCTTGCGCGCGTGCGCGTACTCGTCGCGCAGGTACAGGTAGACGGCCTCGACGCCGACCGCCCAGGCCGCGATCAGCATCCCTTCGAGGAAGCGATGCGGGTCGCGCTCGAGGTGCCAGCGATCTTTGAACGTGCCAGGCTCGCCTTCGTCGATGTTGACCGCCATCAAGCGCGGCGCGGGCTCGCTGCGAACGATGCGCCACTTGCGGCCCGTGGGGAAGCCGGCGCCGCCCAAGCCGCGCAGGCCCGAGCTCTCCAGCAACGCGACCAACTCGTCGGCGCTGCGCCGGCCGGCGAAACACTCTTTGAGAATGCGGTATCCGCCGTCTGCCACGTAGCGGGCGTAGGTCGCGTAGTGCGGGATCGCCGGCTCGAACGCCCGCTGCTCGAGAGCGGCTGCGACCGCAGCGGCACTCGCGTGAGCGATCGCGTTCTCGCCGACGGCCGCGACCGGCGCCGTCTCGCAGCGCCCCACGCAGGGCACGGCCATCACTCGGACGTTCTCGCCGTGCGCCCCCTCGCGCAGACGCGCGAGCAGGTCCTGCGCTCCGGCGAGCTCGCAGGCGAGGCCGGCGCAGACGCGCACGGTCGTCGCCGCGGGCCGCGGCTCGCCTTCCTCGACGACGTCGAAGTGGTGGTAGAAGGTCGCGACCTCGAAGACCTCGGCCGGCGCCAACCTCATCTCCTCGGCGAGCGCGACGGCGTGCGCGGCCGAGATGCATTGATAGCGGTCCTGAATCTTGTGCAGGTGCTCGAGCAGCAAGTCGCGGCGCCGCGGCTCGTCGCCGAGCAGCGCCCGCACTTCGAGCAGCGCCCCCGGATCGACCGGCCGGCCCTTGCCCTCGCGCCGCTTCTTGCGCCGCGCGGCGCCGTCGCCGGGCGCACAGGGCCGCGCCGCTCTTCCGAGCGGAACGTCCCCGATGAGATCGATCGTCTCCGACGACGCCCCGTCAACGCCAGGCGGCGTCTCTCGTAGGGAAGCCATCGTTACGAATTACACGAACCGGCGAGCCGTCCCGCTCGACGGCAGTCCGTCAAACGGCGGCGGGCGCTCCCTCGCGCTTTCCGTTCGTCTCGGCCGTGCCGCTCGTCCCGTTCGCTTCGGCGGCCGGCTTGCGCGGCGGCAGGGCGCGCAAGCCCAGCAGCGCGACGGTCGCCAGCACCGGCAGCAAGCTGGGTTTGACGAGCCGCGGATCGAGCTGCGCCATGAAACGCCGGTTCTCGGTCAGCGCCGCCTCCAGGAATGCCTGCGGCGTCAAGTTTTCGATGAGCGAGCCCGCACCGGTCGCGGCGAAGCCCGCCGCATTCGCGTCGCCGCCGAACGAGTCGATCATCTTGCCGAGCGCGCGCCCGTAGTTGGCGAACGTCGCCTGCGTGCGCTCGAACAGTCCCGCACGCCCCGCCCGCACTTCCTCGTAGCGGATCCAGTTGACGAAGAACGTCACGTGCCGGGCCTCTTCGAACAGCACCGTCTCGAAGATCGCCAAGAAATCGTCGGGAAAATACTGGATCTTCCGTCCCAGCGCGAACAGACCGAAGCCCAAGAACGCGTCGAGGCACTCTTCGTAACCGAAGATCACGAACTCGTCGCGCGAACTTCCGCGATGCTCGATCGTCACGTCCTTGGCCGCTATTTGATAGCGCTCGATCAAGTGCTGCATCAGGCGGGCATGGCGCGCCTCTTCGAGCGCCTGTATCTGCACCGCTTCGCGGATCAGCGGGTCCTCGATCGTCTGCGCGAACTCGTCGACCATGATGCCGGCCCGCGACTCGACCCCGCGCGCCGTACCCCAGAACGGAATCGAGCGCAGCCGTTCGAGATGGAGCGCATCGAGCTTGGGCCAAGGCAGTTCGGCGGGCTCGAAGCGCTTGTGCGACTCGATGAAGGTCGTGCAGAAGAGCCGCTTGTGCTCAGGCGTTCCCGGCTTCATGCCGTGCACTTCGGACGCGAACCGGGGCGGCCTGCCGGCCTCAGCAAGCCTGCTCGCGCTTGACTGCAACGAACGCGAGCACTCCTTCGAGCGAGCGCGCGTTCAGCACTTCGTCCCGCCTAATCCAAGCACGGCGCGCTTGGCCGACCGCATATTCGACGTTCTCGAGCTGCTCGGCCGCGTGCGCGTCGCTGTCGAGGCTGAAAGTCGCCCCGAACTCGCGGGCACGCCGGGCGAGGGCGCTGGGCAGGTCGAGCCGCCCGGGCTGTCCGTCGATCTCGAGCGCCGTGCCGGTTCGGGCGGCAGCCGCAAAAACGGCGTCGTAGTCGAACTCGTACCCGCCGAAAACGTCGACCTGCCGTCCGGTCGGATGGCCGATGATGTTGACGTACCGGTTCCCGCAGGCGCGAACGAGCCGCTCCGTCATCTGCCCGCGCGAGAGGTTCAGCGCGCTGTGAACGCTCGCGACGACCAGATCGAGCTCGGCCAGGACTTCGGGCTCGAAATCGAGCGAGCCGTCGGGCCTGATGTCGACTTCGGCCGAACAGAGCGTGCGAATGCCGTACTTGTCGCCGAGCGCGCGGACCTTGGCGCGCTGCTCGCGCAACCGGCTCGGATCGAGCCCGCAGGCGCCGCGGCCCCAGGAGTGGTCGGAGATCGAATGGTAAGCGTAGCCGCGCGCCTTGGCCGCAGCGATCATCGCGTCGAGCGTGTCGAACCCGTCGCTCCACGTGCAGTGCATGTGAAAATCGCCGCGCAGGTCGCCGAGCGCGACGGGCTCGGGCAAGCTCCCGTCGGCGGCCGCCTCGATCTCGCCCAAGCCCAGCCGCATCTCGGGCGGAATGAAGGCGAGGCCCAGCGCGGCATAGACCTCGTGCTCGCTGCGGCAGGTCCGATTCTCGCCCGTGGCCACGTCGAGGATCCCGTTCTCGCTGACGCGCAGCCCCTTGCGGATCGCAAGCTCGCGCAACTGGATGTTGTGCTCGCGGCTTCCCGTGAAGTGCTGCAGCAGGTTGCCGTAAACGTCCTCGGAGAGGACCCGCAAGTCGACCTGCAGGCCGTCCGCGAGCCAGATCGAGGCCTTGGTCGAGCCCTCCGCCAGAACCGCCGCCGCGCGGTCCCAGCGCGTGAAGAGCCGGATCACGGCCTCCGGATCGCGCGACGTGCAGACGATGTCGACGTCGCCGACCGTCACCTCGGCCCGCCGCACGCTTCCGGCGCAGGTCACGTTCTCGGCCGGCGACCCGGCCGCCACGTACGCGGCGATCGCGCGGGCCAGCGGCAGGGCGCGGCCCAGCGGCGTCCGCCTCCGGCGCCCTTTGTACGCCAGCACGCCGCGCTTGATGTTTTCGATCGATTTCGGGCCTAAGCGCGCCATCCCGACCAGCGAGCCCGCCTCGAGGGCGCGCTCGAGATCGGCCAGCGATGCGACTCCCTGCTCCTGGTAGAGGGCTTGGGCCGTCTTCATGCCGATCCCCGGGACGTCCAGGACCTCCAGCAGCGTCGGCGGATAGCGCGCCGCCAGCTCCTCGTAATAGGGGCTCGTCCCGGTCGCGACGATCTCGCCGATCCGGCCCGCGATCGTTTTGCCGATCCCCGGCAGCTGCGTGAGCGCCCCGGAGGCGATCAGCTCGGGGACCGGGCCCGCGTTCTCGAGGGTCTCGGCGGCCCGCTCGTAGGCCATGAATTTGTAGAACGGCTCGCCCGCGAACTCCATGAGGGTCCGTATCTCTTTGAGCTTGCGGGCGATCTCGGCGTTGCTGGGAGCGGCCATCGCGGGTCGCGTTCGGCGGGTGCGGGCCCTCTCCCCACAGGACCGGCCCCTGCCCAATCCGTACGAATGTCCTATGTTACGCGTCGAGCGGCTGGCTCCGCACGTCTTCAACCTTCCCGTCGAAAAGATGCGGGCGGGTTATTATTCGGACACGTACTTCAACCGTGCCCGCGAGATCCTCGAGCGCGACGGCCACCATCCGCGCGCGCGCATGCAAGTTTTCCAGCGTACCAAAGCCGTGCTGTGCGGAATCGACGAAGCGCTCGCCATCCTGCGGCTGTGCGCGGGACGTCGCGCCCCCGGCGGCACCTGGGAGGAAGGCTGGGACGAGCTCGTCGTGCGCGCGCTGCGCGACGGCGACGAAATCGAGCCCTTCGAGACCGTGCTGACGATCGAAGGCGATTACGCGCTCTTCGCGCACCTCGAGACCTGCTATCTCGGCGTGCTGGCGCGCCGCACGCGGATCGCGACCAACGCCCGCGAGATCGTCAGCGCCGCCAACGGCAAGGAAGTCCTTTTCTTCCCGGCCCGCTACGACCACCATCAAATGCAGACCGGCGACGGTTACGCCGCGTACATTTCGGGCGCGCTCGGCGTCTCGACGGACGCCAACGCCGAATGGTGGGGCGCGCGCGGGATGGGGACCGTTCCCCACGCGCTGATCGCCGCGTACGGCGGAGACAGCGTGCTCGCGACGCAAAAGTTCGCGCAATACATCGACCCGAGCGTGCACGTCATCTCGCTGGTCGATTTCGACAACGACTGCGTGGGGACGAGTCTGGCGGTGGCCCGGGCCCTGGGCCGGCGTCTGTGGGGCGTCCGCCTCGACACCTCGGGAACGCTGGTCGACCGCTCGCTCTGGTCGCAGATGGGAACGTTCCCGCCGACCGGCGTCGTGCCGCAGCTCGTGCGCAACGTGCGCAGCGCGCTCGACGAGAACGGTTTCGGCTACGTGCGCATCGTCGTCAGCGGCGGCTTCGATCCGCAGAAGATCAGGCAGTTCGAAGACGAGGACGTCCCGGTCGACGCCTACGCGGTCGGCAGCGCCTTCTTCGAGGGCGCGGGACGCTTCGATTTCACCGCCGACATCGTGGCGCTCGAAGGCGGCGGCCGCTGGATCGAGTGCCACAAAGTCGGCCGGACCGAACGTCCCAACCCGAGGCTCGCGACCGTCGAGTGAACCGCTTCGACACGCTGACGACGTCGACGCGGGGCTTTGCGCTCAAGATCCTGGGTGCGTGCTTCGAGCGCGCGGGCGAAGAGCTCGTCGCGCCCTTCGATCTGTCGCTGCGGCCGGGCGAGCGGCGCACTCTCGTTCAGCCGAGTCCCCTCTCCGCCTCGCTCGCGGCGCGCATCGCGGCTGCGATCGTCAAGCCGACGGCCGGCGTCGTCCACGTCGGCGACTTCGACGCCCGCCTGCAGCCGGCGCAAGCCAAACGGCTCGTCGGCTTCGTTCCTGCCGGAGGTTTCACGGGCGGCCCCCACGCCTTCTCCTGCCAGATCGGGCTGCGCGCCGACGCGTGGGGAATCGCGCGCGGCGACGCGCGGCGCCGCGCGGCCGGCATCCTGGAGGCGTTCGGCGACGGTGCAGACCCCTACGCGCGCGCGCTGGCGCTCGCTCTCATCCCGCAAGTCGCGCTGCTCGTGCTCGACCAGCCGCGCGGTCCGGCCGGCGAACGCGCCGCCGGATTCGCGCCCGGCGCGGCCGTGCTGACGACCGAGGTCGCGCCCGCCGTGCCGTTCCGACTCGAGCCGCCGCTGGCGGCTGCGGCGCGCTCGTGAGGGGCCGCTAGCCGGTGAGCGAAGCGCGCGCGACCGTGGCGATCGCCCTGCGGCGCATGAGCCGGCGCTTTGCGGCGACCTGGCTGCTGCGCTGCGGCGCTGCGGCGCTTGCGGGCGCGCTGTGCCCTGCCGGTCCGCTCGCCTTTGCGGCGGCCGCGGCGCTGGCCGTCGCCGCGGCGCCGCTCGGCGCGACCCGCGGCATCCGCGACCTCTCGTATTTCGCGCTGCCGCTGTACGGCCGCCAGCTCGCGCGCGCCCAGGCGATCGCACCCTGCGTGGGCGCGCTGGCGGTCCCCCTGGGTTTCGGGGCAGGCGCCGCCCTCGCGGGCAAAGCGCTGTCGGCGGAGCACCTCGTCGCGCTCGCTCTGGCCGCAGTCGTGGCCGCGCTGATCGCCGTCTCGGCGGCTTTGCGCGAAGGGCCGCGGGCTTGGCTTTACGTCCTTTTGGCCTGGGGCGGGGGCGCGCTCGTCGCGGGCGCGACACAGGCGTCCGGGAGGTTCGGCGGCCTGGCACCGCCGCTCGTCGCGTTCCTCGTCGGATTCATCGCGCTGCGCCAGTTCGGCGAGACGCTGGCCCGCTACGACCCCGTCTAGCGGGGCCCGGGGCCGGGGGCGGCTAGACCGGCTGGCCGGCCGTCGCCGCGAGCTTCTCCAGGATCGAGCGGTTGAAGAGGACCATGTCGCCGGCGCCGCGCGTCGTGATCCAGTGGCCGTCCTGCACCGTGGGCTGATCGCGGAACAGGCCGCCGGCGTTGCGGATGTCGTCGGCGATCGAGGGCGAGCCCGTCATCGTGCGCCCGCGCGCGAGCTGGGCCGAGATCAGCACCTGAGCGCCGTGGCCGATCGCGAACATCGGCTTCTTGGCCGCATCGAACTCTTTGACGAAGCGCTGCACCTCGCGGTGCGTGCGGATGCGGTCCGGCGAGGTCCCGCCCGGGATCAGGAGGGCGTCGAAGTCGTCGGCCGTGCAATCGGCGACGATCTCCTCGGCCTTGGTGGGCTGCCCCTCGTCGAGGCCGCGCTTGCTGCGGATCCGCAACTTGGCCTTGTCGTCGATTCCGACGACCGTGACGATCGCCCCGGACTCCTCGAGGATCCGGCGCGGATCGGTCAATTCCGACTCTTCGAACCCGTCGCCGACCAGCGCGGCGATGCGCTTTCCGTCTATCCCTGCATGCATGGGCCAGACGTTTCCCATCTCGCGCGCGGCAATCCCTTTACAGCGTCCCGCCGGTGTTCTGCACGGCCGCCCGTAGCAAGTAGGTCAGTTCGACCTCGAGCTTGCCTGCTGCGTCGAGGACTTCGTCGCCCAGCAGAGCCTTCAGCGTCGGGTTGCGGACGAGCATGTCGCGCTCGGGGACGGCGTGCCTCGGGTTGATCTCGCGCATGTAGATCCGTGCGTCGTGACGGACCTGGCCCGGCGGCAGGAAGTACAACGGGTCGAGCCCGAGCGCATAGACTTCGAGCGAAAGCAGGCCGGCTCGCTGCAAGAACTCGATCGCGCGCAGCCCGAGCGCTTGGGCGAAGCGCGCGAGAACCGGAACCGTCACGCGCCGGCGACCGGCGAAAACGCTTTCCACCCAATGCGCGGGCATGCTGACCGCGCTTCCCAAGTTTACCGCGTCGAACCCGCGCTCGGCGGCAAGCGCTTGCAATGCAGCACCGAACCCCGAACCTCCCGCGGTCCCCTCGGAGCCGTCCCAGGCGACACTCACAGAATCATCCATTTGCCGTTCTCGCATAGGAATTGTGAGGAACCAAAGCGGACTCGGTTCGCTCATGGCGGACCACACGCCCCCGGTCAGTCCGACCGAAGCGCGCAAATCGCGGCACTTGGACATCTGCCTGGAAGAAGACGTCGCCTCGCATCTCGACGCCGGCTTCGCTCGCGTGCGGCTGCGCCACGAGGCTTTGCCCGAATGCGCGCTCGAGGACGTCGATACGCGGGTGACGTTCTTCGGCCGGCGGCTCACCGCGCCGATCATCATCTCTTCGATGACCGGCGGCACCGAACGGGCAAAAACGATCAATCACAACCTCGCCGTCGCCGCCCAAGGGGCCGGCGTCGCCCTCGCGCTCGGCAGCCAGCGCGCGGCGCTCGAAGACGATCGTCTGCTCGCAACGTACCGCGTGCGCGACGTCGCGCCCAAGGTGATGCTGCTGGCGAATCTCGGGGCGGTCCAGTTCAACTACGGCGTGACCCCGGACGACGCGCGCCGCGTCGTCGAGAGCATCGCCGCCGACGCGCTCTACCTCCACCTCAACCCTTTGCAGGAAGCCTTGCAGCCGAGCGGCGACACGAACTTTCGCAACCTGCTCCCCAAAATCGCGGCCGTCTGCCGGACGCTCGACATTCCGGTGATCGTCAAGAGCGTCGGCTCGGGGATCTCCGTGCGCACGGCCGAGCGGCTGCTCGACGCCGGGGTCTCGGCGATCGACGTCGCCGGCGCCGGCGGAACGTCGTGGGCGCGGGTCGAGGGCCGGCGCTCGGGCGACCGGCGGCGCGAAGCCCTGGCCGAGACGTTCGCCGGCTGGGGTTATCCGACCGCCGAAGCGACGCGCGCGCTGCGGGGCGCCTTCCCCCATGCGACCCTGATCGCCAGCGGCGGCGTCCGCAGCGGCGTCGACGTCGCCAAAGCGATCGCCCTGGGCGCCGATCTCGCCGGGATCGGCTTGCCGTTCCTCGAGCCGGCGACGCGCTCGGCGCGGGCGGTCGGCGAAGTGCTGGACCTGATCCTAGCCGGGTTGCGCATCGCGATCTTTGCCAGCGGCGGCCGGCGCCCCGCGGACCTGCGCGACGCGCTCTACGAGCGCGGCTCGGACGCGATCGCGATGGTCGAACCCTCGACCTGAACGTCGAAAGTCGGGACCGTCGCGAAAAGGGCGGGCGTCATCTGCCCGGTCGTCACGTCGAAGCACCAGGCGTGCCAGGGGCAGACCACGCACTTGCCGTCGAACCAGCCGTCGGCCAGCGGACCGCCTTGGTGCGGACAGGAGTTCTCGATCGCGTAAAAGGCGCCGGCCACGTTGAAGAGGGCGACCTCGTAGTCACCGACCACGAAGGACCTCGCCTTCCCGGGAGGGATCTCCTCGACGCTTGCGACGGTGACGAAGGTGGGCATGAAGGCGTAGCGGTTTTACCGCGAAGGGCCCGCACCTGCTCTGCCGGACGCTTTACGGAGCCGCTCCGAGTTGCTATGATGCTGCGGTCGCCGGCCCGGTCCGCGCTTCGTGCGGGGCGCCCGACTGGAGCCGAGCGAGACTTTCCTGCAAGAGGAGCTTTCCCGACCGCCATGCCGCTGACCAAAGAGCAGAAGCAAGAGATCGCCGTCAAGTACGGCCGAGGGCCCAACGACACGGGCTCCGCCGACGTCCAAGTCGCGATCCTGACCGCCTCGATCAACCAGCTCACCGAGCACCTGCGCGTCCACAAGAAGGACCACCACAGCCGCCGCGGCCTGCTGATGCAGGTCGGCCAGCGGCGCCGGCTGCTGGGTTACTTGCAGGGGAAGGACCTCGAGCGCTACCGCAAGCTGATCGCGGATCTGGGCCTGCGCCGCTAACGTTGCGCGCGCGAGCGCTTCCACAAGCTCACGCACCCTGAGCCCGTCGAAGGGCACCCTGAGCCTGTCGAAGGGCACGCACAGCCGGGCCGTCGCTACGCTCGCTCGGCGTCGCTTGCAAGCCGGTCGGATTGCGCACGACAGGCGCCGTTTCGGCCCCTGCCGAACCTCGCCGCGTTAACGAAATGAAAAAACGACAAAAAATTTAGGAGCTACAGTGCCAGAAACCGTCTCTCTCGAGATCGGCGGCCGGACGCTGGTCATCGAGACCGGTGAATTGGCGAAGCAAGCCAACGGCAGCGCCCTCGTTCGCTACGGCGACACCAACGTCGTCCTCGCCGCCGTCACCGCCTCCGACAAACCACGCGAAGGCATCGACTTCTTCCCGCTCACCTGCGACTTCGAAGAGAAGATGTATGCCGCCGGAAAGATCCCCGGCGGCTATATCAAACGCGAGGGGCGCCCCTCGGAGCACGGCGTGCTCTCGGCGCGCCAGATCGACCGGCCGATCCGCCCGCTTTTCCCCGACGGCTTCCGCAACGACGTCCAGATCGTCACGACGGTGCTGTCCATCGACCCCGAACTCGACGCCGACGTGCTCGCCGTCTGCGCGGCCGGTGCGGCGCTCGCCGTATCCGACATTCCTTTCGAGAAAACGGTCGCCGCGGTGCGCGTCGGGCGCGACGAAGCGCGCGCCTACATCTGCAATCCGACGCTGCCGCAGTACGAGAGCGGCGGCCTGGACATCGTGATCGCCGGAACCGCCGACGCCGTGATGATGGTCGAGGGCGGCGGCGACGAGATCTCCGAGGAAGATTTCCTCGGCGCGGTCGCATTCGGACACGAAGAGATCAAGAAGATCGTCGCCAAGATCGACGCGCTCGCGAAGACCGCCGGCAAGCCCAAACGCGAATTCCCCGTGAAGGACGTCGACCCCACTTTCAAGCCGTGGGTCGAGAAGACGTTCAAGAAGGACGTCGCCAAGGCGATGCGGATCGTCGAGAAGGGCGAACGCAACGACGCCTTCGACAAGCTCAAGCGTGAAGAAGCGATCGCCCGCTGCAAGAAAGGCGACGATCACATCAAAGCCAAGCTCGAAGACCCTTCCGACAAGGACTTCGAGAAGATCATCAAGGCGATGGAAGAGGAAGAGCTTCGCGTCATGGTGGTCGAGGATCACATCCGTCCCGACGGCCGCAAGCCCGACGAGATCCGCCCGATCTGGTCGAAGGTGCACTACGTGCCGCGCGTGCACGGCAGCGGCGTCTTCACCCGCGGACAGACGCAGGTTTTCACGGCTGCGACGCTCGGCTCGATCAGCGACGAGCAGCGCCTCGACGGGATCATGGCGATCCCCAACAAGCGCTACATGCACTATTACAACTTCCCGCCCTACTCGACCGGCGAGACGCGCCCGATGCGCGCGCCGGGCCGGCGCGAGATCGGGCACGGACACTTGGCCGAGCGCGCGCTCGTCCCCGTGCTGCCGCCCGAGGAAGAGTTTCCGTACACGCTGCGCCTGATCAGCGAAGTGCTCGAGTCCAACGGCTCGTCGTCGATGGCCAGCGTCTGCGGCTCGACGCTCGCGCTCATGGACGCGGGCGTGCCGATCAAGAGCCACGTCGCGGGCATCGCGATGGGCCTGGTGCTGCACGGCAAGAAGCACGCCGTCCTCAGCGACATCCAGGGCCTCGAGGACGCGCTGGGCGAGATGGATTTCAAGGTCGCGGGGACGGAAAAAGGCATCACCGCGATCCAGATGGACATCAAAGTCCAAGGCATCACGCTCGAGGTCATGCGCGAGGCGCTGGCGCAAGCCAAGACGGGCCGGCTCTTCATCATCGGCAAGCTCAAGGAAACGATCCCGGGGCCGCGCGCGGAACTCTCGCAGTTCGCCCCGCGGATGATCGTGCTGACGATCAATCCGGACAAGATCAAAGACGTCATCGGTCCCGGCGGCAAGATCATCAACAAGATCATCGCCGACACCGGCGTCAAGATCGACATCGAGAACGACGGCCGCGTCTTCATCGCATCGCCCGACGGCGAAGGGGCCGAGAAGGCGAGGAAGATGGTCGAGGCGTTGACCAAGGAGGTCGTCGTGGGCGAGACCTACATGGGCACGGTGACGCGCTTGATGAACTTCGGCGCGTTCGTCGCGGTGCTGCCCGGCAAGGAAGGGCTCGTCCACATCAGCCAGCTCGCGCCCGGACGCGTCGAGAAGGTCGAAGACGTCGTCAAGATCGGCGACGAGATCATGGTGAAGGTCGTCGAGATCGACTCGCAAGGGCGCATCAATCTCTCGCGCAAGGCCGTGCTGACCGGCGAAGAGGTGGGCCCGCTGCGCAACGGCGACCCGCCGCGCGAACGCAGCGGCTTCGGCGGCGGCGGAGGCCGCCGGCGGAGGCCGTAACCGGCCCGGCGGCCGGGTGACCGCTTCGACACGAGGGGCGGCCGGTGAGAAACCGGCCGCCCTTTTGCTTGGGCGGGGACGAGCGTATCAGGGATAAAGCCTCGACTCACCATGACAGTCGTTCACCGCATCTCCGAGCATTGGTACGTCCCGCTGATCCGCGGTCTGATCGCGGTGCTCTTCGGGGTCGTCCTGCTCGTCCACCCGATCGTCGCGGTCGCATCGCTCGTCATCCTCTTCGGAGCGTTCGCCTTCGTCGACGGCCTGTTGACGATCGTGACGGCCTTCCGTTTCGCGCATCCCGACAGCGGACGCTGGTGGTCGATGCTCGCGCAGGGCATCGTCGGCATCCTCGTCGGCTTGATCGCCTTCTTCTTGCCGATCACCGCCGCTTGGGCGCTCTCGATCCTGATCGCCGTATGGGCCTTCTCGACGGGCATCCTCGAGCTGGGCGCGGCCTTTCGCCTGCGCCGCGACGTCCCGGGCGAGATCTTCCTGGCCCTCTCGGGCGTCCTGTCGCTGCTGCTGGGCGTCGCCTTCGTGATTCTTCCGGGCGCGGCGCTGCTGACGCTCGTCTTCGTCGTGGGCTTCTACGCGATCGTGGCCGGCGTCTCGCTGATCGTCTTATCGATACGGCTGCGGACGCTGCGAACGCGAACGCAGGCGGCGCCGTTGAGCGGGACGTTTCAGCCGCCGACGAACCCGCGATAAGGCCGCAGCGGGATCACCTCGATGTCCATCATCGCCTGCTGCGCCATCGGGAGGCTCGCCACGATCTTCTCCGCTTCCGCCGCATCGGCGGCTTCGAGCACGATGACCGCGCCCGGGATGTCGCCGCGGGAGTACAGGGCGCGGAACGCGCCGTTCGCGTAGAGCTCGCGCGCGCGAGCGGCCTCCGGGGGCAGGGCGACGGCGAACTCGGCGTCGCTGAAGCGCTCGGTCCGCCGCCGTGTGATCGCTAAGAACTGCATGAAGCGGGCCTTCGCGGGGAGCGGCGAAGCTCTTCCCGTGGGCACGCTCGCCGTCACGGTCAAGCCGAACTCCAAAGCGCCGGGGATCCGGGTCGAGGGGGAAGCCGTTGAAATCCGGGTCGCGGCACCGGCGCGCGACGGGCTGGCCAACGAGGCCGTGCGCCGCGAGCTGGCCGGCGCCCTCGGCGTGCCGCTCCGCGACGTCGCCCTGGCGCGCGGCGCCGCCTCCAAGCACAAGGCCTTCGAGGTCGCCGGTCTCGAGCGCGCGGCAGCCCTGGCCGCGCTGCGGGCCCGCGCGGCGTCGCAGAACGGCTGAGAAGAGGGCCCGCCGCCCGGCCTCAAGCATCCACGCAGTCAGATGGCTTTCGATTCACTTGGACAGTTCGTCGCCGCGCTGCGGCGCGCCGGCGAGCTGACGGAGGTTCGGGCGCGAGTCGACCCGCGTCTCGAGATCTCCGAGATCACCGACCGCATCGTCAAGGCGGGCGGCCCGGCGCTGCTCTTCACCGACGTCGCGGGCTCGCCGTATCCCGTGCTCACCAACCAGTTCGGGACCGAGCGGCGCATGGCGCTGGCCTTCGACGCCCGCTCGCTCGAAGAAGTGCAGAACCGGGTGCGCAACGCGGTCGAGCTCGCGATCCCCGCGAGCGCGGGAGCCAAGCTCTCCAAGCTTCTCTCGCTCGGTTCGATCGGGCTGGCGCTGCCCCGCACCGTGCGGGACGCGCCCGTGCAGGAAGTCGTCGAGGAGCCGCCCGACTTGAGCCGGCTGCCGGTCCTCACGACCTGGCCGCTCGACGGCGGCCCGTTCATCACCCTGCCGCTCGTGTTCACCAAAGACCCGGTCAGCGGCACTCAAAACGTCGGCATGTACCGGATGCAGGTCTACGACGAGCGCACGACCGGGATGCACTGGCAGCGCCACAAGCAAGGCCGCGCGCACGCCGCCAAATGGGGCCGCCGGGTCCCGGTCGCGGTCGCCGTCGGCGCCGACCCGGCGCTGACCTACGCGGCGACCGCGCCGCTCCCGCCGATTCTCGACGAAGTGCTCTTCGCGGGCTTCCTGCGCGGCCGCGGCCTGCGGATGGTACGCTGCAAAACGATCGACGTGAAGGTGCCGGCCGACGCCGAGTTCGTGCTCGAAGGCTACGTCGACAACGAAGACTTGCGCGTCGAAGGCCCGTTCGGCGACCATACCGGCGTCTACAGTCTGGCCGACCGTTATCCGACCTTCCACGTGCAGTGCCTCACGCGCCGCCGCGCGCCGCTCTACGCCGCGACCGTCGTCGGCAAGCCGCCGATGGAAGACGCCTGGCTCGGCAAGGCCACGGAGCGGATCTTCCTGCCGCTGCTGCAGATGGTCGTCCCGGAGATCGTCGACTACAACCTGCCCGTCGAAGGCGGCTTCCACAACCTGTGCATCGTCTCGATCAAGAAATCGTATCCGGGGCAGGCGAAGAAAGTCATGAACGCGCTCTGGGGCCTCGGGCACATGATGATGCTCACCCGCTGCCTGATCGTGGTCGACGCGGACGTCGACGTGCACGACACGCGCTCGGTCGCTTGGTTCGTGCTCAACAACCTCGACCCGTCGCGCGATCTGGTCGTGATGCCCGGCCCGGTCGACGATCTCGACCACAGCGGTTCCTACCTGCCTTCGGTCGGGCACAAGCTCGGCGTCGACGCCACGCGCAAGACGCCCGACGAAGGCTACCAGCGCGTCTGGCCGCCCGAGATCGTGATGGACGAGGCGACGCGCACGCTGGTGACGCGGCGCTGGGCCGAATACGGCCTGCGCTCGAGCGCGGAACGGAGCGACGAATGGTCGGGGCAGGGCGAGGCCGCGCTGCGCCGGCTGCTCGGCTCGAGCGGGCTCGTCCCCGGAACGGTCGATCCCAAGGCGCTGCGCGCCGGCGGGGTCCCGGCGCTGGGCGGCGGCGCGAACGAGGACGCGTGAGCGCCCGGCGCGAGGTCTCGCCGCTGGCCGTCGCGCAGCTCGTCCTGCGCGACATTCGCATCGAGCATTCGCTGTTCGCGCTCCCCTTCGCCTATACCGGCGCCGTGCTCGCGGCCCGCGGGCTTCCCACCGTCTACCAGCTCGTCTGGATCACGCTCGCCGTGCTCGGCGCGCGGACGGCGGCGATGGCCGCCAATCGTTACGTCGACCGCGACATCGACGCGCAGAATCCGCGGACCAAGCGGCGCGCGCTCGCCAGCGGCGCGCTCGCTCCGAACGTCATGCTTTGGACCGCGGCGGGAGGGCTCGCCCTGCTGGTCGCCTCGGCGGCGCTCCTCAACCCGCTCTGCGTCGCGCTGCTCCCGATCGCGGCGCTGGGCATCGCCGCCTATCCCTACTGCAAGCGCTTCACCTGGGGCGTCCACTTCGTCCTGGGAGCGGTCGACGGCTTCGCCCCGCTCGGAGCCTACATCGCCGTCGCCGGCAACGCCGGACTCCCCGGCCTGCTGCTTTTCCTGGCGGTGACGTTCTGGGTCGCCGGCTTCGACATCGCGTACGCCCTGATGGATCTCGAAGTCGACACCGCGACCGGGGTCCGTTCGATCCCCGTGCGCTTCGGCGAGCGCAGCGGGAGGCCGCTGGCGCTCGGCTTGCACGTGGCGACGGTGGCGCTGCTCGCCGGCGCCGGCGCGGCGGCCGGAGTCGGCGCGATCTACTACGCCGGCATCGCGCTGGGCGCGCTCCTGGTGTGGTACGAAAACCATCTCTTTCACGTTTCCGAAAACGTGTTCGCGCTCAACGACAAGATCTTCGCGGCGAACATGGCCTACTCGGTCTGTTTTCTGCTCTGCACGCTGGGAGGTTTTCTGTGGCACCCCTGATCGACCGCCGCACGCTGCTGGCAGGCGGCGCCGCCGCCGGTCTCGGCTTGGCGGCGCGCCCGGCGTTCGCTGCGTTCGGCGACACGCCGCTGGCCGCGACCGTGACGATCGGCGTCGTCGGGCCCTTCACCGGCGACTCGATCCGGCTCGGCGAGCAGCTCGGCAACGGCGTGCGCGGCGCCGTCGACGAGGCCAACCAGTTGCGCGGCGTGCTCGACAAGATCTATCAGGTGCGCACCTTCGACGATCAGAATCTGCTCGCCACCGGGCTCGTCCAGGCGCAATTCGCCTGCGACGACGCGAGCATCGTGGCGGTCGTCGGTCACTTGAGCGGGCGTATCACCGACTCCGTGCTGCGGACCTACGTCAACAACCAGATGCCGCTGCTCGTGCCGGTCTCCACCTACGACCGCATCACCGCGCATAGTTACAGCGGCGTCGTGCGCCTGACCGTCAAGGACTCGACCGAAGGACACCTGGCCGCGAAGTACGTCAAAGAGACCGTCAAGCCGAAGAGCGTCGCCGTCCTCTACCAGGATGGCGACTACGGCTTCGACGTCGCGACCGGATTCTCCGATCAGATGGGCGGCGACAAGATCGCATGCAAGGCGCTCGGCTTCAGCTGGAACAAACCCGACTTCGCGGCCGTGGCGAAGGCGACGGCCGATGCGGCGCCGGAGGCCGTTTTTCTCGCGGGTGCGGTCAAGGACATGGGCGACGTCATACCCGCCCTGCACGACGCGGGCTACAGCGGTCCGTTGTTCGCCTCACAGGGTTTCTGGGACAACGCGACGATCGCGAAATACCCGGCGCTCGTCGAAGGGCTGACGATCTCCACGTCGATGCCGCCGCTGCAGTTCGCGCCGCAGGCCTACCGTTCTTGGGTCGACTACCGGCAGCGGTACGGCGATATGACGCCGCTGGCGGCCTTCGGCTACGCGGCGGCCCAGATCGTCATCGCGATCGTGCAGCGGACCGGCGCCTCCGACCGGGTCGCGCTCGGCCGCTCGCTCACCTTCAGCACGGCGTACGACACGGTCGTGGGAACGCTCTCATTTCTCAACAGCGGCGACCCGCAAGACCCCAACGTCTACTTCTACGCGGTCAAGGACGGCGCTTGGAAGTACGTGCGGGCCTCGCACCCGAGCTCGTTCCTCGTCAAGTAAAGTCCCGCGGCGAGCCTTCGCAGCCGCTCGCGCGCGACGGCGAGCGCTCGAAGCTCTCGTCTTCGTCGTCGTCGAGGTCGATGCGCACGCGCAGCCGCCGAGCGCCGAGCACGAGCGAGAACGGCGTTCCCAGATAGCGCACGGCTCAGACCTCGAGCCGCTTCCAGCCTGCCAGCGCCAGCGCGCAGGCGGCTAGGCCGATCGCCCAAACCAGCAGCACTCGCAGCCCCAGGCCCACCGGCAGGATCGCATTCTCCGTCACGGTCCCGTTTTGGTGGATCGTGAGCGCGCTGAGGTACGCGAGCGGATTCACGAAGTTGAGCGCGAGCAAGAGGGCGTGAAAGAGCGGACCGAACTGCTCGGTCTGGCCGAGGCCGAGCAGCAGCGTGAACGCGGCCCAGCTCAAGCCCTGCGCGAGACCGCCGGCCCGCCCGGCGTACCACGACGACGCGGCTTGCAAGAGCGCATACCACATGAACGCACTCCCCAGTCCGACGAGGGCGACCTCGAGCGCATCGCGTTGCACCACCACCGAACCGAGGAGGCCGGCGGCGCTGAGCGGCACGAACGCAAAAGCCAGCGCGAGCACGAACGCGCACGCGATGCCGCCGGCATCGACGCTCATATAGGCCAGCGCGAGCCGGGTGCGCGAGAGCGGCTGCGTCCAAGCGAAGTCGAGCGTATCCCACTCGCGGTTCAGGCTCGGGCCCACGATCGAGCCGAAGATCAGCGTGAGCAGGCCGGCGGCGACGAGCAGCGCGTCGCCGGGGATCGCCCCGAGCGCGGCGGCGAGATTGCTCGTTCCGTGGTTCGCGCCGGTTGCGGCGCCGCTCGCATCGTCGTCGCCCAAGACCCCCGTCACGTCCGCGCCGCCGTTCCCGACGCGCACGTGGACGCCGCCGCCGTGCGCCGAGACGGCGATGAAAAGAGCGCAGGCTGCGAGAATCGCCGCGAACCAGAGAAGACGCGTGCGGACGCGCAGGAACTCGACGTAGGCCATCACTGCCCTCCGGGAAGCGGCGCGTTCTCCGCGCCGACGGCGTTGAGGAAGATCTCCTCGAGATTGAGATCGAGAACGGTGAGGCTGCGCGGACCGAGCGCCTGGATGCGGCGCGCGACGTCCTCGCTCTCCGCGCTGACGTAGGCCCGCAGGATGCGCCCCGAGCGTTCGAGCCGGCGGATGCGCGCGTCGCCGGCCAGACCGTTGGCCTCGGGCACGGCGCCGTCGAAGATCGCCTCAACGACCTTCTCGGAACTCTTGAGCGCGTCGACCTCGCGGTCGAGGACGAGCCTGCCGTTCTTGAGAATCGCCACGCGGTCCGCAGCGCGCTCGACTTGACCGATCTGATGCGACGAGAAGAGCACGGTCGCGCCGCCGGCGGCCGCCTCGATGATCAGGTCGAGGACGACTCGCTGGTAGATCGGGTCGAGCCCGCTCGAGGGCTCGTCGAGGACGAGCACGCTCGGCCGGAACGAGAGCGCGAGCACGAGCATCAGCGCCGTGCGCTGGCCCTTCGAGAGCTTGCCGGCCTTCTTCGCGGCGTCGAGCTTGAAGAGCGCGAGCAGTTCGGCCGCGCGCGCGGCGTCGTAACGGCGCCGGCTGCGCCGCTGGATCTCGAGATGCTGGCCGACCGTGAAGCGCTCGTAGAGCGCGCTCTTCTCGGGGACGTAGGCGAGCCACTCGAAGCTTTCGGGAGCGAGCGGGGCGCCGCCGACGGCGACCGAGCCCGAAGTCGGCCGCGCGAGCCCGAGCAGGCATTTGAAGGTCGTCGACTTGCCGGCTCCGTTGGGACCGAGCAGACCGCAGATCGAGCCTTCCTCGACGGCCAGCGTCACGTTTGAGACGACTTCGTGCGCGCCGTAGCGCTTGGTGAGCTTGTCGATGGCGATCGTCGTCGCGTTCATCGGTGATCCTCCGCCGGAAACCAGCGAGCCAATGCGTCTTCGAAGAGGCCGCTGACCGCGTCGCGCTCGAGTCCGAGCGACTTCGCCTCGCGCACCGCGTCGTCCAAAGCGCCGCGCGCGAGATCCTCGACGGCGCGGCGGGCCGAGCCGCCGGCGCTCCCGGCGCGCACGAACGAGCCCCGCCCGGGGCTCGTCTCGATCACGCCGTCGCGCTCCAGCTCGCGGTAGACCCGGGCGACCGTATTGGGGTTGATCGTCAAATCGAGGGCCAGTGCCTTGACCGTCGGCAGCTGCTCGCCGGGCTCGAGGGTGCCGAGCGCGACGGCCCGCTTGACCTGTTCGATCAGCTGGAGATAGAGGGGGACGCCGCTGCGCGGGTCGACCGTGAAAATCGCCGGCACGATCAGCGCTCGCGGGCCGCCGACACTATAGCTTGACGCCCCATCCCGAGAAAAGTCCGGTCCGGCGAGGCGCCGGAATGAACGTCGGACGAGGAATCGATGCGTCGGTGGTGGGGACGAAGGTGCGGCGCGGGATCTCGCCTACCCCGAGTGCCAGGCGCTCTTTCATAGCGGACTCCTATCGGCTTGTACTAACTTACTAGTACAATAGCACATTATGTCTTCTTGTCAAGACAGGTGTGCGCCAGCGCACATTCAGGCGGTCACTTGGACTGTCGATGCACTGACTGTGGTGGCCAGCGTAACCAGTCGGTCTGCCCCCGAGGGCACGCCTTTTATCGGAGCGTCCCCTTTGCATTGGCGCTGAAGCGTGCTGAACCCGGCCGCGCGCGTTTCGGACGGCTACCGCGAGCTCTTTCGGCACCATCCTCAGCCGATGTGGGTTTTCGACGCCGCCACGCTGCGCTTTCTGGACGTCAACGAAGCGGCGTGCCGCGCCTACGGCTACTCCCGCGAGCGCTTCCTGCAGATGAGCGTCTCGGAGCTGCGCCTCCCCGAGGACCGCGAGTTCGACCACCACTCCTTCGCTCAGGCGGACAAAAGCGCGGCGACGCTCTGGCGGCACATGCGCGCCGACGGCACGACCTTCTACGCCGAGGTCGTCTCCAGCGCCGTCGTCTTTGACGGGAAACCCGCCCGCGCCGTGCTCGCGATCGACGCGACGTCGCGGCTCGAGGTCGCGCGCGCCCTCTCCGAGAGCCGCGCCGCGCTGGCCGAGGCGCAGGAGCTGACGCACCTCGGCAGCTTCGAGGTCGACCTGCGCACCGAAAGCATCACCTGGTCCGCCGAGCTCTACCGCATCGTCGGCCTCGACGCCGAACGGGAGCTGCCGCGCTGGCTCGACGAGTTCGATCATCCCGACGACGCGGCCACCGTGCGCGCGGAGATCGAAAGAGCCCGGCGCGAGCGGACGCCCTACACCAGCGAGCACCGCATCCTCACCAGCGACGGGTGCGAGCGCTACGTCTGCGAGCGCGGCCAATTCATCTTCGAAGACGGCGAGGACGAACCGCGGCGCGTCGTGGGCGCCGTCCTCGACGTCACCGACCGCAGGCAGGCCGAGGAGCGCCTGCGGCATCTCGCGCAGCACGACTCGCTGACCGACCTGCCCAACCGCCCGCTCTTCTGCGAGCGCCTGCGCTGCGAGATCGGGCGAGCTCATACGGCACGCAACGCCGTCGCCGTCCTCTTCCTCGACCTCGACCGCTTCAAAGCGATCAACGACTCCCTCGCGCACGCGGCCGGCGACTTGCTGTTGCGCGAGACGGCGGCACGCCTGAACGAGGCGGTCGGCCGGCGCGGCGTCGTGGGGCGGCACAGCGGCGACGAGTTCCTCGTGGCGCTCGACGGCATCGAGCGCGAGGAGCAGGCGCTCGCGTTCGCCCGCGAGCTCCTCGAGATCGTCGCGCGGCCGCTTCTCTACGAAAGCTTCAAGCTCGAAATCACGGCGAGCATCGGCGTCTCGCTCTTTCCAGACGACGGGAACGCGCCCGACGAGCTGCTGCGCAACGCCGACGACGCGATGTACGCCGCCAAGGCGCGCGGAGGCAATGCCGTCGCGCGCTACTCGCCCGAACTGCGGCTCCGCGCGATCAAGAGCGTCAAGATGGAGCACTCGCTGCGCCAGGCGATCGACCGAGGCGAGATCGCGCTCGCCTATCAGCCGATCGTCGACGCTCGAACCTGCGCCTTAGCCGGCTTCGAGGCCCTGGCGCGCTGGGAGCACGGGGGCGAAACGATCGGTCCGGACACGTTCATCCCGCTGGCCGAAGAGACGGGGCTGATCGTCCGGCTGGGCACGGCCGTCCTCGAGAAGGCCTGCCGCGAAATGGTCCTGCTGCTGCCCTATTGCCCGCGGCACGCGATGATGAACGTCAACATTTCGCCGCGCCAGTTCCGGGAACACGGGTTCGCGGCGTGCGTCCAGGAGATCTTGCGGGCGACCGGACTCCCCGCGGAACGCCTTCAGCTCGAGATCACGGAGAGCGCCTACATCAGCGGCGACGCGGGCATGCGGAACGTGAAAGCCCTCAAGGAGCTCGGCGTCGCACTCTCGATCGACGACTTCGGCACCGGCTATTCGGCGCTGGGCTACCTCAAGCACCTCCCCGTCAACGCGCTCAAGATCGATCGCTCCTTCGTCGCGGACATCTCGAGCGACGCCGCCGATCAGGCGATCGTCCGCGCGATCATCGCGGTCGCGAAGAATCTGGGACTCGGCGTCGTCGCCGAGGGCGTGGAGTGCGAGAGCCAGGCGCGGCTTCTGCGCCGCCTCGGCTGCACGCATCTCCAGGGGTTTTACTTCGGCCGCCCGCTGCAGCGCGAAGAACTCGGCATCTACCTGCAAACCGAGCGCGCCCTTCCGTAGTCCTGGGCGCTATGAAAGCGATCCTCATCGAACGGACCGGCGGGCCCGAAGCGCTCCAGCTCGCCGATATCGCCGTTCCTCAGCCAAAGCCCGGCGAAGCGCTCGTCAAGCTCGCGGCGATCGGCGTGAACTATATCGACGTCTATTTCCGGACGGGGCTCTACAAGGCGCCCAAGCTGCCGTTCACGCCCGGAATGGAAGGTGCGGGGACGGTCGAGGCGACCGGCGAGGGCGTCACCGTCGTCAAACCCGGCGACCGCGTCGCCTGGGCGATGGCGCTCGGCAGTTACGGCGAGTACGCCGTCGTCCCGGCCGAAAAGCTCGTCCACGTCCCCGCCGGGCTCGGCTTCCGGGACGCCGCAGCGCTGATGCTGCAAGGCATGACGGCGCACTATCTGAGCAACAGCACCTTTCCGCTCAAGCCCGGCGACGTCGCACTCGTTCACGCGGGAGCGGGCGGCGTCGGCCTGCTGCTCACGCAGCTCGCCAAAGCCAAAGGCGCGACGGTCATCACGACCGTCTCGACCGAGGAGAAGGCCGCGCTCTCGCAAAGGGCCGGAGCCGATCACGTCGTCAAGTACACCGAGCAGGACTTCGCTGCGGAGGCGCGCCGTCTCACCGGCGGCCGCGGCGTCGACGTCGTGTACGACTCCGTCGGCGTGACCACGTTCGAGAAGAGCCTGGACAGCTTGCGCCCGCGCGGCTGCGTAGTGCTCTTCGGCGCCTCGAGCGGCCCCGTGCCGCTCTTCGACTTGCAGGTGCTCAACGCCAAAGGCTCGCTCTTCATCACGCGCCCCTCGCTCGCGCACTACGTGCTCGACCGGGCCGAACTGACCTGGCGCGCCGGCGAAGTGCTCGAGGCCGCCGCGAGCGGCGCGCTCAAGCTGCGCCTCGAGCACGAGTATCCGCTCGCCGAAGCCGCGCGCGCCCACTCCGATCTCGAAGCGCGCAGGACGACGGGCAAACTGCTGCTCGTACCGTAGCGACGGCCGGGCCGGTCCACGGCGGAAGCGGGCCGGCCCGTAAACGACAAAAGTACGAACGGCTCGTTTCGAGGGACGGCGGAGCGGGCCGCGAACGCTTTCCAGGAAGTTCCTTTGTCGGGATAAATACCACCTAAGGTGCTTCTTCGGTAGAATCGATAACAGCGTGGAAAACGGGCGACACGGCGATCCGCGGCGCGCGGAGCTCGCGGATCTGCTTCGAACGCGGCGGGCAGGTCTGACGCCGGAGCGCGCGGGTCTCGTACCCACGGCGCGCCGGCGCACGCCGGGATTGCGCCGTGAAGAAGTCGCGGAGCTCGCCGGCATCAGCGTTGCGCTCTACACGTGGCTCGAGCAGGGTCGCGACGTTCCGGTTTCGGCGAAGACGATCGACGCCATCGCCGGCGCACTCCAGCTCTCGCCAGGCGAGCGGATGCACGCGCAAGTGCTCGTCCGGCGCATGACGACCGAACTGCACGAAGACATCACGCCGGCGCTGCGGCGCATGGTCGCCTCGATCCGGACGCACCCGATCTTCGTGCTGAACCACGCCTGGGACATCGTCTTGCGCAACACCGCGGCGAGCGTCGTATTCGGCGGCGACCAGCAAGCCGACGACAACATCCTCGTGCGCGCGTTTCTCGACCGGAACTTCCGCGCGCTTTTCGTCGAGTGGGAATCGGTCGCGCAGAGCCTGCTCGAGATGTTCCGCCTGGAGTACACCTCGTATCCCAACGATCTGCGTTCGGTCGATATCGTCACGCGGCTGACGGCCGAGAGCCCCGAGTTCGCCAGCGCCTGGGAGCAGCACCGCGTTCGCTCGCACCCGCGCGACGTCCGCGTCATCACCCATCCCGTCGCCGGAGAGCTCGTGCTCGAGCCCCGCACCTACACCGTCATCGAGTCGCCCAACCTGCGCCTCTTGCTCTACACGCCCTTCGACGAGAAGAGCGCGGACAAGGTCCTGGCGCTCGTGCGTGCGGCCAAAACCGAAACCGCGGAGGCCAACCCCGCCGGCTGAAGCCTTTCGAGCCTTGACTATCGAACGTACGTTCGATACCATGGCCTCCCATGGTCTCTGCCGTCCCGCCGCTCGATCGACTCCAAGCCCTGGCCGGGCTTCGCGCCGCGCTGGCGGCGAACCAGCGGGACGCCTCGCCCGAGGCCTTCACCCTCGCTGAGGGCGCGCTCGCGCGCAGCGGCCTGCCCGAGCTGGACGCGGCGCTGGGCGGCGGCTTCCCGCGCGGGATCATCGCGACCCTGGAAGGGCCGCCGGGCTCCGGGCGCTCGGCCGTCGCGGCCCGCCTGCTCTCGACGGCGACCGCCGGCGGCGGGCTCGGCGCACTGATCGAGATGCCCGAAGGGCCGGAGGGTGCACTCTATCCGCCGGCGCTGGCCGCGGCGGGGATCGATCTCGAGCGGCTGCTCGTCGTTCGGGCCGGCGACGCTGCCGGGGTGGCGCGCGCGGCCGACATCGTGCTGCGCGCGGCCGCCTTCGGCGTCGTCGTCATCCCGGCGGTCGCGCTCGCGGCGGCCGCTTGGACGCGCTTGGCGGGCCTGGCCCATCACGCCAACGCGCTGCTCGTCGTTCTGGGCGCCGAGGCTTGCGACGAGCTGCGCTACTTCGCCTCGCTGCGCGTGCGCTTGGCGCCGGCCCGGGTGCGCTGGGCGGGGTGCAGCGGGCTCTTCTGCGCGCTGGCCGGAGCCGAGGCCGAAGCGACCGTCCTCAAACACAAGCGGGCCGCGCCGGGAAAGCGCGCGCGCGTCGTCTGCGCCACGTTCGAGCGCGCCGGCGCGCCGCTGGCCGCGTTGCGCGAGAGCGCGCCGTTCGCCGAATCCTCGCGCGGCCCCGCGCTGCGCCGCACGCTCGCGTTATGAGACGCGACGCTTGCATCATGCGACGCGACGCTCGCGTTATGAGGCGCGGCGCTTGAAGTGCCGATCGTCTGCGCGCTCGTCCCGTCGTACAAGGCCGCGGTCGCGCGCGTTTACGAGCCGAGGCTGCGCGAGCGGCCGCTGATCGTCGCCGACCGGCACGAGCGCGGCCGCGCGATCGACCTCGACGACGAGGCGTTCGCACTGGGCGCACGCACCGGCATGACGCTCGTGCAGGCGAGCGCCTGCGCGCGCGAAGCGGCGCTCGTGGTCGACGATCCGGCGCGCGACCGGGCGTTGTGGGAGCGCGCGCTCGACGCGCTCGACGCCGCCTCGCCGCTCGTCGAAGACGCCGCCGAAGGCGTCGCCTACCTCGAGATGCGCGGCATCGAAGGCTCGCCCCGGCGCCGGCTGGCGGCGGTGCGCGACGCGCTGCGCGGCGAGGCGGAGTTGCGCGCGCTGCCCTTCCGCTTCGCCTTCGCGGCCAACAAGTTCGTCGCGCGCGCCGCCGCCCGCGTGCGCGACGGCGCCATCGTCGCCGCGGGCGAGGAGCGCGCCTTCGTCGCGCCGCTTCCGCTGCACGCCCTCGAGCTCGCGCCGGAGGTCGTCGAACGGCTGCACCTGCTCGGCGTGCGGACGCTGGGGGCGCTCGCGGCGCTGCCGCACGGACCGTTCGTGCGGCGCTTCGGGCCGGAAGGCGCGCTCTGGCACGCGCACGCCGGCGGCAGCGACGGCGCGCCGCTCGTTCCCCGGCCGCGCGCGCTCGTCATCGAGCGCACGCTCTACGGCGAAGGCACGGCGGAACGCGAAGATCAACTGCTCTTCGCGCTGCGCGCCCTCGTCGCACGCGTCGCCGAAGACCTCGCCTACGCCGGCCAGCGGTGCGCTGCGCTGCGGCTGACGCTCGAATGCGAGGACGGCGCGATCCTCGAGCTGCCGCTGCGGCTGGCACAGCCGAGCGCGCAGGCCGCGACGATCTTCGCTCTGCTGCGCGCGCGGCTCGAAGGTCAGCTGCTCGGCTCGCCGGTCAGCGGCCTCAAGCTCGGTACCGAGCAGCTCGAAGAAGGCGGCGCGGAGCTCTCGCTCTTCGCCGGCAGCGATCCCGATCCGGAAACCGTCGCGCTCGTGCTGGCGCGCCTGAACGCGACCCTCGGTCCGCAGAGCGCGCTGCGCGCGCGGGTGGCCGCCGGCAATCGCTGCGAAGCGCGAGCCGTCTTCGAGCCGTTCACCGTCGAGGGAATCGCCCGCCGGCCCGCAGCCGCCTGCAGCGCGCCGCCCGAGCCGCCCGGCGCGACGGGGACGCTCGCCTATCGCCTGCTCGCGCCGCGCCGGATCGACGTCCGGCTCGCGGGCGGGCGGCCGGCCTCCGTCGGCTCGCGCGCCGTGCGCGACGTCGCGGGCCCGTGGCGCGTCGACGAAGCCTGGTGGGGCGAAGCGCTCGACTCCGGCCTGCGCCCGATCGCCAGCGACGCCTACGACGCGCTCCTCGACGACGGCACGCTCTGCCGCATCGTGCACGAGCGCGGCGCCTGGTACCTATGCGGCGTGTACGACTGAATGCGAGCCGAGCCGCTACTCCGCGCCGACCGGTGCGACCGGGATGAGGATCTCGTCCATCTTCGCGAACAGCGCGGGGGCGATGTCGAGATCGGCGGCGACGACGTCTTCGACGTGCTCGACCTTCGAGGCGCCGACGATCGCGCTCGAGATCTCGGGGCGGCGCAGACACCACGCGAGCGAAAGCTGCGCGAGCGTCGCGCCGGCCGAGCGCGCGACGAACTTGAGCTGCTGCACGGCATCGAGGACCGGCTGCGTGTAATAGTCTTCCATCATGCCGCGCGCGGTGCCGGCGGCTCGGGTCCCGGCGGGCGGCGCGTCGACCGCAGCGTACTTGCCGGTCAGGATGCCCATCGCCAGCGGCGACCACACGACGGTCCCCAGGCCGTACGCCTGCGAGGCCGGCAGCACGCGCTCTTCGATGTGCCGCCACAGCGCGCTATACTGCGGCTGGTTGCTGACGGGCTCGGCCCAGTTGCGCTCGCGGCAGAGCGTGACGGCTTCGACGATCTGCTCGGCGCTCCACTCCGAGACGCCCCAGTAGAGAATCTTTCCCTGGCGCACGAGATCGTTCATCACCGAACAGGTTTCGTCGAGCGGCGTCGCCGGATCGTAGCGGTGGCACTGGTAGAGATCGATGTAGTCGACGGCGAGCCGGCGCAGCGACGCATGGCACTGTTCGAAGACGTGCTTGCGCGAGAGTCCGCGCTCGTTCGGACCGTCGCCCATCGGAAAGAACACCTTGGTCGCGAGCACGACCGAGTCGCGCGGAAAAGCCCCGATCGCGCGGCCGACGACTTCTTCGGCGCGGCCGCCCGCGTAGACGTTCGCCGTATCGAAGAAGTTCACGCCGAGCTCGTAGGCACGGGTGATGCAGGCGCGCGTCGTCTCCTCGCCGACCGCGCCGCCGTAGGTCAGCCACGAGCCCAGCCCGACGGCGGAGACTTTGACGCCCCAGCGTCCCAGATTCCGATAGCGCATGCTGTTCTTATCGGTCGAGCCGAAGGGAAAAGACCTGCCGGCGGACCGCACGGTGGGAGCTTGACCACCGAACGTACGTTCGATTACGATGACACCCCATGCCTGCCGCGCGCTACGCCGAGCTGCACTGCCGCTCCAACTTCAGCTTCCTCGAAGGCGGGTCGCACCCCGAGGAGCTCGTCGAGCGGGCCGTCGCGCTGGGCCTGACGGCGCTCGCCCTGACCGACCGCGACGGACTCTACGGCGCCGTCCGCTTCGCCAAGGCCGCCAAGCCGGCGCAGCTGGCCGCGCTCGCCGGTGCCGAGCTGACGCTCGACGCCCCCGAGCTGCGTCCGCAGCGGCGCGATCCGACGCCGCTCGAGCACGCCCGCTTCCCGCGCCTCGTGCTGCTCGCCGAGAACGAAGGCGGGTACGCCAACCTGGCCCGCGCGATCTCGACCGCTCAGATGCGCGGCCGCAAACGCGACGCACGGCTGCGCCTGGAGGACCTCGACGGCAAGAGCGAGGGTCTCGTGGCCCTCTCCGCCTCGGCGCAAGGCTACGCCGAGGAAGCGCTTCTGCGCGGCGACCTGGCTGCGGCGCGCGAACGTGCGGCGGCGCTGCACGAGCTCTTTCCCGGCCGCTTCTATCTCGAGCTGCAGCACCATCTGCGGCCCGAGGACGCGCGCCTCGTGCTCGCTCAAGCCGCGCTCGCCGAAGACCTCGGCCTGCCTTGCGTCGCGACCAACGGCGTCGCCTACGCCGCCGCCGGCGACGCGCCGCTCTGCGACGTGCTCGCCTGCATCAAGCACAAGACCACGCTCCAAACGGCGGGGACGCTGCTCCCGCCCAACCACGAATTCTATCTCAAGAGTCCGGCGCAGATGGCGCGCCTCTTCGCGCCCTATCCGCACGCGCTGCACAACACGCTGGCGATCGCCGAGCGCTGCACGTTCCGCCTCGAGCGGCTCGCCGGGCAGTTCCCGCTCTTCCCCGTCCCCGCCGGCGAGAGCACGCACTCGTATTTGCGAACGCTCGTCCTGCGCGGCGCGCGCAAGCGCTACGGTGAGCCGCTTCCCTCCAACGTCGAACGGCAGCTCGAATACGAGCTCGGCATCATCGCGCGGATGGATCTCGCCGGCTACTTTCTCGTCGTCTGGGATATCGCGCGCGCCGCCGAAGAGCTCCGCGTCCTGGCGCAGGGCCGCGGCTCCGCCGCCAACTCCGCCGTCTGCTACGCGCTCGGCATCACCGCGGTCGATCCGGTCGGCATGAATCTGCTCTTCGAACGTTTCCTCTCCGAAGAGCGCAACGAGATCCCCGACATCGACATCGACTTCGCGCACCAAGACCGCGAAAAAGTCATCCAGTACGTCTACCGCCGCTACGGCCGCGAGCACGCCGCGATGACCGCCGAGGTCATCACCTACCACGCGCGCTCCGCGATCCGCGACGTGGGCAAAGCGCTCGGACTCTCGCTCGCGCAGGTCGACGCGATCGCCAAGGAATACGACGCCCGCGAGTCGCTCGCGGGGGCGCTGGGCACGCGCGCCGTGAAAGCGCCGTCCGGCGAATTGCTGCTGCAGCTGTGCCGGCGGATCGACGGGTTTCCGCGGCATCTGGGGATCCATTCGGGCGGGATGGTGATCACCCGCGATCCGCTCGTGCAAGTGGCTCCGGTCGAGTGGGCGACGATGCGCGACCGGTCGGTCGTGCAGTGGGATAAAGACGATCTGGCGGATCTGGGGCTGATCAAGATCGACTTGCTCGGCCTCGGAATGCTCTCGCTCTTGCGGGAAGCCTTCGCGCTCTTCGAACGGCGTTACGGCGACGCGAAGCCGCCGCTCTCGCTCGCTTCGATTCCCGCGGACGACGCGCCGACGTACGCGATGCTGCAGCAGGCCGACACCGTCGGCGTGTTCCAGATCGAATCGCGCGCGCAGCAGTCGATGCTGCCGCGGATGAAGCCGGCGTGCTTCTACGACATCGTGATGCAGGTCGCGATCATCCGGCCGGGCCCCATTCAAGGCGACATGATCCATCCGTTTCTGCGTCGGCGCAACGGGCTCGAGCCGGTGACGTATCCGCATCCCAAGCTCAAGCCGATCCTCGAACGGACGCTCGGCGTGCCGCTTTTTCAGGAACAGGGGATGCGCATGGCGATCGAAGCGGGCGGCTTCTCGCCGGGGCAGGCCGATCAGCTGCGGCGCGCGATGGGACACAAGCGCTCGCGCGCGCGGATGGCGGAGATCTACCCCAAGCTCGTCGCGGGGATGGTCGCCAACGGCATCGACGGCGCGGCGGCCGAGCGGCTCTTTCACATGCTCGAAGGCTTCGCCGATTACGGTTTCCCCGAGTCGCACGCGGCCAGTTTCGCGCTGCTCTCGTATGCTTCGGCCTACGTGAAGTGTCACGAGCCCGCGATCTTTCTGGCGGCGATCCTCAACGTGCAGCCGATGGGTTTTTATTCGACCGAGGTGCTGGTCAACGACGCGCGGCGCCACGCCGTCACCGTCAAGCCGGTCGAAGTCGACGCGAGCGAGTACTGGAGCTTCGTCGATGCCGAGGGCGCGACGCGCTTGGGCTTTCACATCGTGCGCGGGCTCGGAGAAGCGCAGCGCGAGCGCCTCCAGGCGGCGCTGGCGCAAGGCCCCTTCGGCGGCCTCGAGGAGTTCGCGGCCCGCACCGGCCTGACGAAAGGCGCGCTCGAGAACCTCGCGATCGCGGGCGCCTTCGCGCCCTGGTTCGCCGCGCGGCGCGAGGCGATGTGGGCCGTGCGCGGGCTCGACGAGCGCGCGGCGCGCGGCGCGCTCGGACGCGGGATGGACGTCGAGGAACCCGCGCCCGCCTTCGCTCCGCTTGCAGCGCGCGAGGAGACCGCCTTCGATCTGTGGGGGACCGGCTCGACGACCGGGCTGCAGCCGCTCGCGCACTTCCGCACGGAACTCGACGCGCGCGGCGTGCTGGCCGCCGCGCGCTTGCCGGAGCAGCCCAACCATCTCGTCTGCAAGGTCGGCGGGATGGTGATCACCCGCCAGCGCCCCGGCACGGCCAAAGGCTTCGTCTTTTTAACGCTCGAGGACGAGACGGGGCTCGTCAACGTCATCGTCAAGCCTTCGATCTACGAGCGCTACCGGCGCCTCATCCGCTCGTCAGCGGCGCTCGTCATCGAAGGCACGCTGCAGAAAGAACAAGGCTGCGTCGACGTGCTCGCCAAGCGCTTCTGGCCGCTCGACACCAACGGCACGACCGCGGGCGTGCAGGCCCGCAACTTCCATTAGCGAGAGAGCGGCCGGCCTCTCGTCAGCGCCTCTTCGAGGGCCTCGAAATAGGCGTCGTCGTCGATCGTGCGGCGCGCGAGCAATTCGCGTGCGACGGCCTCGACGTGCGGCCACAAGCGGCGGACCAAAAGCTCGGCCTCGAGGCGCAGCATCGCCAGGTACTCGCCGGCCTCCCGCTCGGGCCCCGCAAACGACGCGGTCAAAAACTCCGCCCGCGCGTGGTCGTCGTGGGAGCCCACGCTCTCGCGCCCGGCAACCTGCTGTTCCGCCAGCGAGCCGGCGAGGATCGCGATGACGGTCCGTTCGAAGCGCGAGCGCTGCGCCTGCCGCACCATCCGTTGGGACTCGTCGTCGAGGTTGCCGAGCATCCGTGCGATCGTCTGGATCCCCCAGGAGTCGTACACGATCGTATGGCCGAGCCACCCCTGGTCCGGAACGATCGAGACGCGCCGCGGCCGCACCCCCGCGTACAAGTAGGCGACCAGATGTCCGGCTTCGTGATGGGCGGTCGCGATCAGTTCGTCGATGTCGCCTGCCGTTCTCGCGCGCGGCGCGGGTCTTCCGGGGGCTTATCGAACCGATAACCACGTCATCCCGGCGCTCGTTTGCAGGTTCTCCACGTCGCGGAACCGTCCAACCGTCCGTTCGATGCGCGCTCGCGGCGCGGCAAGCAGAAGGAGGGGTGTGGACGGCGGGAAATGCTGCGAGGTTGCAGCCTCTCACCCATCAGCGTGCTTCTTAGCCGGCGGGCACCGCTCGCCAGGCCCCGAATCTCAAGAGGAGTTTCATTGCACATGACGTTCCGTTCGGCCGCGCTCGCCATCGCCTTGGCAGCAGCGCTCAGCTCGTCTGCCGCGATCGCCGTCGCGCAGATCACCCCCCACGACTACGGAACCAGGCTCGGCATCGAACAGCAGAATAACTCGGGACAAGTCGGAACCGTCACGCTCTTCGAACGTGGCCCGAACACGCTCGTCGACCTGCATCTCTTCAGCGAACCGGCGGGTCGCAGCGAACCCGCCCACATCCACCGCGGCAAGGCGTGCGAGACGCTCGATCCGGCGCCCGCATTCGGCCTTGCTCCCGTCGTGAACGGCCACTCGCGGACGCTGGTCCACTACCCTCTCTCGAGACTCGTCTCGGGCAATTACGTCGTCAACGTGCACGCCTCGAGCAGTGACTTGGCACACTACGTCGCGTGCGGACACCTGATCCCGCAAAGCTGAGCGTAAGCGTCACCGGAAGCGTCGGTAAGACGCCGCACATCGTCTTGCCGAAGCTTTCCGCGGCGCTCGGGCGCACGATCGCCGGCGAGGCCGAGTTCCTCAACCCAGGCGGCTCCGTCAAAGTCCGCGCGGCGAAGGGTATCGTCGACGACGCGGAAGCGACGGGCCGCCTGCGGCCGGGGGGAACGATCGTCGAAGGGACGGGGCGGCAACACCGGCATCGCCCTCGCGCTCGTCGCCGAGGCGCTCTGTCCTTTTGGCTCGCAGAGAGCGACTGCGTAACGGCGGCGCGCGATCTGTCCTTTGTCTGAGAGAGGCGAGCCCATGTCCCAAACCGGTCCGGCCCGCTCCGCTTCCGCGGCGCTGAACCGTCGCGCCTTCGTCGGCCTCGCCGCCGCGGCGGCCGCCGCCGGCAGCAGCGGCGGCGCTTTCGCGCAGGCGGAGACCTACGGCCGGCCGCACGCTCCGATCGCGCCGGAGGACGACCCGTCGATCGCCACCGCGCGGCCGCAGATCTCCCAGCCCGGACGAGTGCTCGACGCTTACTTCGCCTTGCCTAAGTCTGCCGGACCACAGACGCCGGGGATCGTCCTGGTGCACCATGTCTGGGGCGTCGACGCCCAGATGCGCGACGTCGCTCGGCGTCTCGCCAAGCAGGGCTACATCACCGTCGTCCCCGATCTATACACCGGTATGAACGCTCCCAGCGGCGACGGCGCGACCGACCTCGCGCGCTTCCGGCCTTTCGCCCAGCAGCTCGCCGACAGCGTCGTCGACGGCGATCTGGCTGCCTCCGCAGCCTTTCTCCGCTCGGGGGCGGGCGGCGCGCCGATGAAGGTCGGCGTGCTCGGTTTCTGCGGCGGCGGCACCATCGCGCTGCGCCAAACGGTCGACAACGCCTCGGCCTTCGGCGCCGCGGTCGTCTTCTACGGCAAGGTCCGCTACGGCACCGGCGACGACGATCGCGACCGCATCCCGCGGATCGGCGTGGCCTACGCCGAAGAGGTCGGCATGCCGCTGCTGGGCAACTACGGCGCTCGCGACACGAGCATCCCCGCCGACGACGTGCGCGCCCTCGATCAGCGCCTCTCCGAGCTGCGCAAGCCGCACGACATCAAGCTCTACGGCGAAGCCGGCCACGCCTTCTTCGACGACACGCGGCCTTCATACGTCGCTTCGGCCGCCGACGACGCCTGGATCCGCACGCTGGGGTGGTTCGGAAAGTACCTGCACTAACCGATGGCCTTCACGATCGTTCACTGCGCCGACGTCCACCTCGAGACGACGTTTCCGGACACGCGGGGCGGCGCGAGCCGCCGCAAAGGTCTGGCCGACGCCTTCGTCCGCATCGTCGACGAGGCGCTCAAGCGCAACGCCGACGCGCTGACGATCGGCGGCGACCTCTACGAAGCCGAGCGCGCCGGGCCGCAGACCGTGCGCTTCCTCTTCGAACAGTTCGCGCGCTTCGAGCGCCCCGTGCTGATCGCGCCGGGGAACCACGATCCGCACGCGCCGCACTCGCTGCTCGCGCGCGACGACGTGCCTTCCAACGTGCTCGTCTTCAACGAAGCGGCCTGGCGCGCGTACCCGCTCGCCGACGATATCACGCTCTTCGGCTTCGGCCACACGCCGGCCGAGCCGGGACGGCCCTTCGCGAACGCCCGCTTCGACCGAGGCGGCGTCCAGCTCGCGCTCGTTCACGGCAGCGACGAGCAGCGCTGCCCGCCCAACAAATACGCCACCGCGCCCTTCACGAAGAAAGAGGTGCTCGCGTCGGGCGCGACCCTGCTGCTGACGGGCCACTACCACGGCGGCTACGTCGCCAGCGAGAACCGGCGTCCGGTCGTGGCCTATCCGGGCTCGCCCGAACCGATCCGCTTCGGCGAGGGCGCCACGCACGGCGCGCTGGCCGTGACGATCGAGGGGACGAAGGTCGCCGTCGCGCCGCTGCCGACCGCCAAGACCCGTCTCATCGAGCACGACTGCGAACTCGGCGGCGTCACGCACGAGCACGCCGCGTTCGAGCGCATCGAGGCCGCGCTCGCACCTTACTCCCGCGACGACTACGTGCGGCTGCGCCTGACCGGCAGCGTCCCGACCGGAACGCGGCTCGACGCCGCGCTGATGGAGGAGCGCTTCGGCGAAGCGCTGGGCTCGCTCTCGATCGAGGACGCCACCACGGCCCACGACTACGATGCGATCGCGGCCGAGCCGACCGTCCGCGGACACGTCGTGCGCGATCTCCTGGGCGCGCTCCGCGGCGACGATCCGGCGGCGGCGCGCCGCTCCGAAGCCGCGCTGCGCTACGCACTTGCGGCCTTCGAAGGCGCGGAGATCGCACCGTGAGACTGCGCTCTCTGCACGTCGACGGCTTCGGCAAACTCGTCGACTGCGCGATCGAATTCGACCCGCGCTTCAACCTCGTCTACGGCCCCAACGAAGCCGGCAAGTCGACGTTGACCGCCGCGATCCTCGCGACGCTGTACGGCTTCCCGCGCGGCGAGCGCGAGCGGTGGCGGCCGTGGTCGGGCACGGCGTTCGGGACCAAGCTGATCTACGAGCTCGCCGACGGCCGCACGTTCGAAGTGCAGCGCGACTTCGAGCGCGACGCCAAAGGGGTGCGCGTCTACGACGCCGCCGGCAACGACGCGTCGGGCGAGTGCTCGGTGGGGCGTTCGGTCAGCCCCGGCTTCGCGCACCTGGGCGTTCCGCTCGAGGTCTTCGTGAACGCCTCGTTCGTGGCGCAGGGCGAGATGGAGATCGACGGCGCTCGAGCCGAGCGGATCAGTACGGCGCTCGCGCAAGCGCTCGACGGCGGACCGCGCGAGGACGCGGCGCTGGGCGCGATCAAACGGCTCGACGAGGCGCTGGCCGACCACGTCGGCAAGAAGCGCGCGACGGTCAACGCGCCGTTGCGCCGCCTCCACGAGGAGATCGCCGAAGCCGAAGGGCGAGCCGGGGAGCTGCGAGACCGGCTCCACGAGCTCGAAGGCGTGCGCGAGCGCATGCAGCTCGAGACGCAGCGCGCGGCCGAGCTGGAAGGCACGCTGCGCGAACAGGAGCGCCGCGGCAAGGCTTTGCGCGCGCACACGATCCGCGCGCGGCTCGACGCGCTGCGCGAGATCCGCGACGACCTCGCCGCGCTCCAAGCCGAGCGCGCGCTGTACGCCGACGTCGACGAGTTCCCGAGCGAACGCATCCCCGAACTCGAGCGGCTCTTCCAAACCTGGCATACCCTCGACGCGCTCATGCGCTCCCACGCCGAAGAGGCGGCGGCGGCCCGCCTGACCCCCGCTCTCCTCGATGAGCTGGCCGAACGCAGGCGCGACGGCGCCGCGCTCGACGACGCCCAGTTCGAGCGCCTGCACGCGGCGGCGCACGACGCCACCGAGGCGCGCGACCGGGCGACGTTCGCCGCCAACGAGGTGCAGGCCACGCGCCGCACGCTCGACACCGGGAGCGGCCTCTCGGGCGCCGCGCTCGCCTCCGGGGTCTTCGTGCTGCTCGGCGCCGCCGTGCTGGCGTTCTTCCAGGACTGGGCCCTCATGGCGGCCGTCGCAGCGGTCGCGCTGGTGCTGTTCTTCTTCGCCGGGGTCCGGATCCGGCAGCGGCGGGAAGCGGTCCACAAGCTCGCCAGGATGGAAAAGGCGGCCGACGACGCGACGGCCGCGGAACGGGCCGCCGCCCGGAAGGTCGCGGCGATCCTCGAGCCGCTCCACGTCCCTTCCATCGAGGAGTTTGGGAAACGCCGGCAGCGCGCGCGCGAGCTGATCGAACGCAAGCAGGCCGCGGACCGGGCTGCTGCCCGGGCCGCCGAGACGCGCGCCAAGGCCGAGGCGGCGGCACGCGCCTTCGACGCGCTCGCCGGGACGCTCGTCCCGCCCCAAGGGACCCGTCAGGCGCAGCTCGCCGCGGCCAAATACCGCGCCGGGCGCAAGAGCGCTCGCGACGGCATCGACGTGCGGCTCTCGATGCTCGACGTGCGCCGCAGCGACGTTCTGGGCGACGACGAAGAGTTCGCGCTCGAACGCGAGCTGGAAGAGCTGCTCGCCGCCGGCGTCGTGCCTGCCGGACTCGACGGCACGGTCTCTTCACGGGCTTTCGAAGCGGAGCGGGCGGACCTCGAGCGGCGTTTCCACGACGCGCGCAACGCCGCGACCGCCAGCGCCGCGGAGCTGCGTGCGTCCGAGGCGCAGATCGGCGACCTCGCCTCGCTCGACGAGCGCGCCCAGATGCTCCAGGCCGCCGCCGCGCGCCTCGAACGTTTCGAGGCCGCCGTTCTGCTGGCGCGCCAGATGATCGAGGAGCGGACCCGCGAGGCGCACAAGAAATTCGCCCGGCGCCTCGCCGACTACGCCTCGCGCACGATCTCCGACGTGACCGCCGGCCGCTACAACGACGTGCGCATCGACCCGACGACGCTCGCCGTGCGGGTCCGCGCTCCGGAGAACGGCGCGATCGTCGACGTGGACCGGCTCTCCGAGGGGACGCGCGAACAGGCCTACCTGGTCGTCCGGCTGGCGATGGCGCGGATGTTCGCCGAAGGTCTGGAGCGGCCGCCGCTGCTGCTCGACGACCCCTTCGCCTACTGGGACGAAGTGCGCATCGCGCGCAGCCTGCCGATCCTCGAAGAGGGCAGCCGGCTGACGCAGACGATCGTCTTCACGACGAGCCGCCAGCTCGTCGCCGCAGCCGAGAGCCGCGGCGCCCGCATCATCGACCTCACCGCGGCGGCGGCCTCTCCCTCAGCTCCCTGAAAGCGCTCAGAGCGGAATCGCGCGCTTCACAATCCCAGCAGGCGCGCGATGACCAGCCTCTGCACCTCGTTCGTCCCCTCACCGATCTCGTTGATCTTCTGATCGCGGTACATCCGCGAGACCGGATACTCGTCCATGAAGCCGTAGCCGCCGTGGATCTGGACGGCCTCGTTGACGACGCGGTTGGAGAGCTCGCCGGAATACAGCTTGGCGAGGCTCGCGGTCATCGCGTAGTCCCGCCCGGCGTCCTTTTCCCAGGCGGCGCGCAGCACCATCAGCTTGGCGTGCTCGATCTCGCAGAGCATGTCGGCGAGCTTGAACTGAATCGCCTGGAACTTCGAGATGGGCCGGCCGAACTGGTGACGTTCCTTGGCGTACGCCAGCGCCTCGTCGTAGGCACCGAGAGCCAGCCCGACTGAGAGCGCCGCGACCGAGATCCGGCCGCCGTCGAGGATCTCGAAGAACTGCTTGAGCCCTTTCCCGCGCTCGCCCAGCAGATTCTCCTCGGGAACCTTGGCGTCGGCGAACGAGAGCTCGCGCGTGTCCGAGGCGCGCCAGCCCATCTTGCGGTATTTCTTGGAACGCACGAAGCCGGGCGTGTCCTGCGGGACGACGATGTTCGAGATCTCCGGCCGGCCGCGCTCGTCGGTCCCGGTCACGGCGGTGATCGTCGTTCCGCCGGTCATGTCGGTCCCGCTGTTGGTGATGAAGGCCTTGGTGCCGTTGATCGTCCACATCCCGTCACGCAGCTCGGCGCGGGTGCGCGTCCCGCCCGCGTCGCTCCCGGCCTGCGGCTCGGTCAAACCGAAGCCCCAGAGCATCTCGCCGCGCGCCAGCGGGACGAGGTAGCGCTGTTTCTGCGCTTCGCTGCCGAAGTACAGGAACGGCGCCGAGCCGAGCGAGACGTGCGCCGCCAGCGTGATCGCGGTCGACGCGTCCGCTCGCGCGATCTCCATGACGGCGAGCGCGTAGCTGATCGTGTCCGCGCCGGCGCCGCCATACTCTTCGGGAAAGGGCAGGCCCATCAGCCCGAGCTCGGCCATCTTGCGCACGAGATCGTAGGGAAATTCCGCTTTGGCGTCCATCTCCTCGGCGCGCGGCTTCACCTCGTCGCGGGCAAATTGCCGGCACAGATCTTGAATCGCACGCTGCTCGTCGCTGAGATCGAAGTCCATCAGTAAAGGTGTCCCTCCGCTCCGATGCCGAAAAGTCCTGTAATGTTGAAGCTCGGGTGCACTGCCTCGCGCAGCGCCTTGGGTGGGCGAATCGCATGATTTCGCTGCGGGACGTCACGCTCGTCTACCCCAACGGAACCCGAGCCCTCGACGCCATCGACCTGACGATCGCCAAAGGCAGTTTCGTGTTCCTCGTCGGCGACTCCGGGACCGGCAAGTCGAGCTTGCTGCGCCTGCTCTACCGTGAAAAGGTCCCGACCCAGGGCGAGGTCACGGTCGACGGGATCAGGGTCGACTGCTTGCGTCGCTCCCGCGTCCCCCAGCTGCGCCGCAACGTGGGCGTCGTCTTCCAAGATTTCAAGCTGCTCTCCGACAAGACCGTCTGGGAGAACGTGGCCTTCGCGCTGCAAGTCACCGGCGCGCGGACGAAGGACGTCATGCGCCAGGTCCCGCGCGTGCTCGACCTCGTGGGCGTGGCCCACAAGGCGCGCATGTTCCCGAACGAGCTCTCGGGCGGCGAGCAGCAGCGGACCGCCATCGCCCGCGCGCTGGTCAACAACCCGAAGATTCTGCTCTGCGACGAGCCGACCGGCAACCTCGATCCCGCCAACACGGCTGAAGTCATGGAGCTGCTGCACCGCATCAACCTCAAGGGAACGACGGTCGTGGTCGCGACCCATAACGCGCTGGTCGTCGACCGCATGCGGCGGCGCGTCATCCGGCTCGAGGACGGCAAGATCGTGGCCGACGAGGAGCGCGGCTCCTACCACGCCGCCAACGGAACGACCGGCGCGAACACGGGCCCGCCCGGCGACGTCGCCTACGCGCGGAGGCGCAATGGACTGGGGAAGAATCCGCTTTTTTCTGAGTGAGCTCTGGCGCAACTTCACGCGCAACCTCCTCATGCAGCTCACCGCGATCGGCACGGTCGCCGTCACCATCTTGCTGCTGGGCACGTTCCTCTTCACGCGCGAGACGGCCGGGAAGCTCGGCGACGAAGTGATCAAGAAGATCGAGATCTCGGTCTTCCTGAGCGACCGGGCCTCGCCCGACGACGCCAAGGCGCTGATCGGCAGGGTCGAGGCGGACAAGCGCGTCGCGCACGTCACCTACGTCCCCAAGGCGGAGGGCCTGCGGCAGATGCGCGACCGGCTGCGCGGCCAGATCGACACCTCGCTGCTGACCCAGAACCCGCTGCCCGACGCGCTTCGCGTCCAGATCGTGGACCCGGCGCAGGTTCACGCCGTCGCCGCTTCGATCCGCAAGCTCCCCGGCGTCGCCAACGTCGAGTACGCGCACGACGCCGTCGAACGGCTCCTGCGCCTCTCGGACGTGCTCGGGCGGGTCGGCCTCGGCATCGTGGTGCTGCTCGTGTTCACCGCGGCCATCATCATCTCGAACACGATCCGGCTGACCGTCTTCGCCCGCCGCCGCGAGATCGCGATCATGCAGCTCGTCGGCGCGTCCTCGCTCTACATCCGCATGCCCTTCATCGTCGAGGGGCTGCTCGACGGCCTTCTGGGGGCCGCCGTCGCGCTGGGCCTGCTCGAGATCGCGCGCCTGGAGCTCATGCCCAAGCTCGCCCTCGCGCTGCCGTTCCTGCCGATGCACGTGGCGACGATCAACCAGCTCGCTTTCGCCGGCGAACTGCTCGGCGTCGGCGCGCTGGTGGGCCTGATCGCTTCCTGGTTCTCGGTCGGACGCTACCTGCACGCCTGAACGATTGAAGAGACTCTGCTCCACCGCCCTTTGCGCGGCCGCGCTCTTCCTCGCCACGCCGCTCGGCGCGAGCGCGGGGGCCGCTTCGATCGGGGACAAGATCCAATCCAAACAAGCCGAGGTTGAGGCGACGCACAAGCGGCTCGAGCAGAAGCGGGGACAGCTGCGCTTCCAAGAAGTGCGCGCGCAAGACATGCAGCGGCAGCTGAGCGAGACCAACCGCGGCATCACGGACGTCACCGCCTCGCTCCAAACGCTGTCGGACCAGGTTCGCTCGAACCAGCGGCGGCTGGCTTGGAACAAAAGGCAGCTCGACGCCGCCCAGCAGACGCTCGAGCGTCACAACGACGCGCTGCGCCGCCGGCTGGTCGACGCCTACGAGCGCGGCGACCTCAGCTACGTCAACGTGCTCCTGTCCGCCACTTCGTTCAGCGACTTCGTCGAGCGCTGGGACGACATCCGGTATCTGATCGCGACCAACGAAAAGACCGTCCGGGAGCGTAAAGCCGCCGAAGACAAGGTCGCGGACGCCCAGCGCGACCTGCAGTCGCAGCAAGCCGCGCTCGACCGCGCGATCCACCTCCGGCAGCAGGCGAAGTTCCAACTCGCCGCGCTCGCCGAGCAGCGCCAAGGACTGCTCGCGGCCGCGGACGCCGAACGCCGCAGCGTCGCCGGCGAGGTCGCCGTGCTCGAAGAGCTGAGCGCCGCCCAAGAAGCTGCCCTCGAAGACCTCATCCGCGACCGGCAGCGCATCGAGGCCGAGCGCCGGGCCGCCGAAGCCGCCGCACGGCGCCGCGCGGCCCTGCTCGCCGGTCAGGAGGTCGTCCCGCTCGAGACGCCGCTGGGCGCACCGAGCAGCTTCTCGTGGCCGGTCTCCGGTCCGATCACCTCCCCCTTCGGGATGCGCGCCGATCCCTTGGGCCGCGGTTTTCACATGCACGAGGGCATCGACATCGCAGCCCCGACGGGCACGACGATCGCGGCGGCGGCCGGCGGGCGGGTCATCTTCGCGGGCTGGTACGGCGGCTACGGCAACGCGATCGTCATCGACCACGGCGGCCACACGTCGACCCTCTACGGCCACTGCTCGCAGATCTTCGTCGCCGAGGGGCAGGACGTGCAGCGCGGGCAGCCCATCGGCGCCGTCGGCTCGACCGGAAACTCGACCGGCCCGCACGTTCACTTCGAGGTCCGGGTCAACGGAGTCCCCGTCGACCCCACCGCTCGCCTGCGCTAAGCCGGACGCAACCTGCGCCGAGAAACATCTAAGACGCAGCTTACGTACTATCAAAAGGTGCGCCCTTTGGCCAGCCTCGCGCAACCGGAGGGTCCCTTCCCAGCGTCCAAGAACCACTAGCGTTTCCCTCGCTCTTCGTAAGAGAGTTCCGGCTCGTGACCAAGATGTTCCGTGCCCTGTCAGCCGCCCTCATCGTCGCCGTCGCCTCGCTCGCCGGCGCTCTTTATCTCGGGCACGAACACTCCGGCCGCGACGGACAGGCTTTCTTGGAAGCAGGGCCGGGCGTCGCCACGCTCGACCTGCGCGGGCTTCTGCAGAGTCCGGGATCGCCCGATCAGCGCATGCTCGACAACGCTTTCCGGCAGGTCGAGAAGGCCTACTATAAACCCGTCAGCGCGCAGCTGCTGCTCTCCGGCGAACAGCACGAGCTGGTCAAATACCTCAAGGACCATCACGTCGGCGATCCGGCCATCCCCGCGCTTTCGGCCACGGGAGACGAGGCGCAAGACATCCACGCGCTCAACCGCGACCTCGAGATCGCGCAGAACCTCTACGGGAAACAGACGTCCGAGGCCGAGCTGACGCAAGCGGCGATCCGCGGGATGCTCAACTCGCTCGGCGATCCCTACACGACGTATCTCTCGCCCAGCGAGATCAACAGCCTCGAAGAATCGCTCAAAGGGGGCGATTTCGGCGGCATCGGCGTTTACATCGTCCAAGATCCGCGCAACAAGCAGATCCTCGTCGAGCCGATCGAAGGGACGCCGGCCTATCGGGCCGGGGTCAAGACCGGCGATCAGGTCCTCCAAGTCGACGGGAAGAGCGTCGCGGGGCTGCGTCTGGACGACGTCGAGCACATGATCCGCGGCCGCATCGGCACGGTCGTTCGCTTGCTCGTCCGCTCGCACGGCGACGCGGCCTCGCATTCCATCGGCATCACTCGCGAACAGATCTACGTGCCCTCGGTCCACGCCAAGATGGAAGACGGCTACGAGTACGTCCGCCTCAGCGATTTCGGGCAGACGTCCTACGACGAAGTCCGGCGCGCGATGCTCGACGGCAAGACGCACGCGGCCAAGGGCTACATCCTCGACCTGCGCAACAACGGCGGCGGCCTGCTGGAAGCGGCCGTCGAGATCTCGAGCCTCTTCATCCCGCAGGGGACGATCGTCTCGACGATCGACCGCGGCGGCAACCGCGAGACGAAGGTGGCGACGCACGAGTCGATCGGGGCGGCGCCGCTCGTCGTCTTAGTAAACAAGTATACGGCCAGCGCTTCGGAGATCACGGCCGGCGCGGTTCAAGATTACAAAGTGGGTACACTGATCGGTACGAAGACCTTCGGTAAGGGCGTCGTGCAGAGCATCTACAACCTCAGCGACGGCGGCGCTCTGAAGATCACGACCGCAAGGTACGTCACGCCGCTCGGGCGCGACATCCACCACAAGGGGATCCAACCCGACGTCCTAGTCGAGCAGCCGGCCGAAGCACCGATCATCGATACGCCTCAGGATCTCCAGCTCGCGGCCGCAAAAGCGTATTTGCGGCGGACGGCGCAGGTAACAAAAACGCTATGAGACGCCTCCTTCCCATCCTCGCAGCCGCCGCCTTGCTCGCGACGAGCATGCCCTCTCCGGCCGCCGCCTCGGGCATCTCGAGTCTGGAGAGCGACGAGATCGAGATCAGCTTCTCGCTCCTCACCTCGGAATTCTATAAGAAGGTCGATCCGCAGGTCGCCCTGGACGGGGCACGCTCGGAGCTGCTCGCCTATCTCGAGAAAAACGGCGTCAAGTCGCCCAGCGTCCCGCAAGTTCGCGCGGTCGACGATCCGACCCTCAACGTGCGCGAACTGGAGCGCGAGGTCTCGGCCGTCGTCAACTCGTACGGCGCAAAGCTCGGCAGCCGGGCCCTGACCTACGAAGCGATCACGGGGATGCTGGCTTCGGTGAAGGACCGCTATACGGTCTTCTTGACGCCGAAGCAATACGCCGACCTCAACGAGGGCCTCGACGGGGGAAATTTCAGCGGCGTCGGCATCTCGATCGAAGTCGACGAGAAGACCAAGCTGCTGCTGGTCAACGAGGTGATCCCAGGCGGCCCCGCCGAGAAGGCCGGCGTCCAGTCCGGCGACGTCATCCTGACGGTCGACGGGAAAACGACCAAAGGGCTGACCACCGACCAAGACGCCAAGATGCTGCGCGGTCCCAAAGGCACCCAGGTGAAGGTGCTGATTCAACGCGGCAGTACAGAGCTCGCGCCGCTGCTCGTGACGCGCGACATCATCCATCAGCCCAGCGTCTACTCGCGCATGCTGCCCGACGGCATCGGTTACGCGCGGCTGACCGTGTTCGGTTCGAACACCGCGCAAGAGCTGACGAACGCCCTGACCAAGCTCGAGGCCGGAGGTGCCAAAGCCTACGTTCTCGACCTGCGCGACAACGGCGGCGGGTATCTCAACGCGGCGATCGACGTGAGCTCGAAGTTCATCCCCTCCGGTCCGATCGTCTCGGTCGAGTCGCGGGGCGGGAGCGACACCCAGTACGACGCGGAAAACACCGCGATCGCCCCCAAGCCGCTGGCGGTGCTCGTCAACAAGTACACGGCCTCAGCCTCGGAGATCACCTCCGGCGCGATTCAGGACAACGGCGTCGGCGCGCTCGTCGGAGAAAAGACCTACGGCAAGGGCGTCGTGCAGACCATCCATCCGCTGCCCGACGGCTCGGCGGTCAAAATCACCAGCGCCCGGTACCTGACGCCTCGCGGACGCGACATCAACTTGGTGGGGATCGAGCCGGACATCGTGACCGTCGAACCGCGGAACGCCAAGTTCGGCGACCCGGCCTCGGACCCGCAGCTCCAGTCGGCGATCACGTACCTCCAAGGCCGCATCGCACAGCTCGGAAGCAGCTAAGCTCAGCGCTGTTCCCCCAAGTGCTCCCAACTAGGCTCGCTTAAACCGCGGGCCTAGTTTAGTTGAGGTCGGCGCTTCGGAAGACCATAGTATAAAGGTCACGTTAAACTAGCTTCCGGTACTTACGGGCAGGACTAGGCAGAAGGACCTTCAAATAGGCCGATAGAGTGCATACGATCACTCGCTTCCTTTACCTTTACCAAGCAACCGAGTGACCCAGCTCTCACTTACTCCCCTTTGCTAAGGAGCCAACGAGCATCATGAGCCTGACCCTGATTCTCTCGGCGCTCATCAACCTATTCTCCCTCGGTGGGCTGCCCCTCGCCTCGCACGCCTCGACCCTCGAGACCGCCGGCCATATCTCGACCCTCGAGACCGCCGGCCATATCTCGACCCTCGAGACCGCCGGCCATATCTCGACCCTCGAGACCGCCGGCCATATCTCGACCCTCGAGACCGCCGGCCATATCTCGACCCTTTAGACCGCCGGCCATATCTCGACCCCTTTCGACCGCCGGCCATATCTCGGCGTTGAGCAGGAGCAGGTTCGCCCTCCTGGCCGTCACGGCTGACGGACGCGATAGGCTCGCGGCACTACTTCAAAAAGTGTGACCGAAAGCACATAACTGAACGGCTAGGCGCCGGGCCTGCACGATGCAAGGTTCCTGAGCAAGCTGCCGATAACTAAAAAAACGTCGCAAATCGCCCCTCCATGGATTGGTGCCGTGCGAAATCGAGTCGTTCAGTTAAAGCCGAAGGCAGTTCCGTTTGACGTAGCGATCGCAGCTTACCGTAGCGCTCGCTATGACGACTGCCTTGCCGCCCTTGATGCGCACACCGGTACGCAGGCTCGGACGCTCGCGGTGCGGGCGCTCTCGCGCTTGGGACGCGCGGATGCGGCCCTGGCGCTGTGTTCCACTGAGCCAGGCTTACCAATCTCCGAGCGGGCGGAACTCTCCATCCTCAAGACGATCGCGTTGATCCGTCTGGGGCGCACGGACGAGGCCGAAGCAGAGATCCTCCAAGCTCGCGTCTTTGCGTATTCGAGCTGCTCCGCAGCGATCGAAGCGGACTACGAGAGGGTTGAGGCCCATCTGCGTTTCTATCGGCATGATCTCGCAGGCGCCTCCGCCGCCGTCGATCGGGCGCTCGCGGTCGGCCCGGCACCGCAAGCTTGGCAAAACCACGATAGGGAATACTTCCTCTCGCTGAGGCTCGTTCGGGCGAGCGTCTACGACCTTCGCGGACAGTTGGCAAGGGCGAAGGAAGGGCTGCGAGCTCAGCTTCACTGGGCGCAACTGGCTTTAGCCGAGCTGGACGCCGACCCGCACGAAGACGAGTGGCTGCGCGCGACCTTGCTCTCGAACTTTGCCGTGCTAGCGTCCGACGCCGGTGACCCGTCGCTGCGCGAAGAGCTGCGCCAGCGCGCGTCGACCATCGAATGGTCGAACGACGCGAAACTGCAGCACTTCTTCGTGATGCGAGCGCTGGGCTGGCTAAGCGCACTCAACGGCGATCATCTCGGCGCGTTCCGCGATTTCCGCGCCAGCGCCGAGTTGGCACCGTCCCGCGCCTGGAAGATGCACGCGGTGCTCGACCGTTCGCTTCTCGCGCGTGAGTTGAAGCAAGACGTGTTCGCGGAAGACGAGCTGAACCATGCGCTCGAGCTCGCCGGCGAGCTCGACCTCGCCGCTCCAACTCGCGATCCCTTTCCGTCGTTCTCCGCCCTGCTCAAGCTCGCGGAGCTGGCCGCCGAGCGTGACCCAGCCGAAGGCCGCGCGATCCTCAACCGCTATCGCGCCGCCCGCTCGAAGTGTCCGTCAGCGCTCTTCGACGGCGGTGACCGTCGCTGGCAGGCGAGCGAACTCATGTCCGAAGGGATCGTCGCCCGCGCCGAGGGCCGGACGCAGCTGGCGACCGATCTGCTGATCAACGCGTTCGACGCTTTCGACAAGCTCGGCAGCCGCTGGCGCGCGGCGCTGGCGGCCCTGGAGTTGGCCGCGATGACCGGGCAGCCGTTCTTCTACGGCTACGCCGCGCGCGAAGCCGGCGGCCGGCCGCAGTCCTGGATGGCCCGCCGCCTCGCGCAGCTCGAGGCCGAGCAGCGCCCGCTGGAAGCACCGTTCAAATAGAGCTTCAGGCGGCGTTTTCCCTCGCCGCGCTGCCGGCGCGTCCGGGCGGCGGCAGCGCCAGCCCTACGAGATTTAGGGACGCCCTGACCTAGCGCCAGTTTTCTGGCGGCCTTGGTTCGCCTTGCGGCGACGACGTGAACGCTCGCCCGGCGGCCGCGCGACCGCCGCCTCAAACGTCCCTGCAAACCGGGCGTCACGGTCGAGTCGCTTCTCAGCACAGATACGGCGACGGCGAAATAACGCAGGAGCACCTGCTTCGAGAGGACGTGAAGCACTTCAGTGTGAGCGCAGTGTAAAGGACTCGCAAAGAAGTCTTTAGGACTAAAGGGAGGTATCGCGCAGAAAGGCCTGCCGATTGACCGATAGTGCGTCTAGGTCTCTTGTCCTACCTTTTATTAGGTAAGCAAGTGACATTGCCTCAATCCTCCCAGCGTCTTATGGAGTCAAACGAGCCACAATGAGCCTAAGCCTCCTGCTTTCAGCTTTATTCGCCTTGTTCTCGCCGGCTGGGATCAACCCCATCTCGCCGGCTGGGATCAACCCCATCTCGCCGGCTGGGATCAACCCCATCTCGCCGGCT
>Ga0326728_10001940_pt1 | contig 70752 bp, 69 predicted proteins | sample MB3enrmetagenome_FD_207602 | JGI IMG/M metagenome (GOLD analysis project Ga0326728, IMG submission 207602) | Lab enriched peat soil microbial communities from McLean, Ithaca, NY, United States - MB31MN | ecosystem: Environmental > Terrestrial > Soil > Wetlands > Peat | place: USA: New York... | reverse complement strand
TCGTAATAATCTGGTTCTGATCGGATGGTTCATGTATCATGCCTGCCGGCCGGTGAATAAAGGAGGGCCGTATGAAAGCGAACATATTTGCATTAGCTATCATATTTATCATATTTTCACATATGCTGGCCGGGGCACACGAAGAATACGCGCAGAGGACCGGCAAGGAATGTGGTTACTGCCACCTGAGCCGGTTCGGCGGCGGCGAATTGACCGTAGAAGGCGCGCGTTTTGAGCTGCATCACTCCTTTCCGGACGTCGGCCCGGAGGCCGCCGAAGCCGGCCCGACCCGGGCCATACGCTACATCCATCTGCTGGTGGCCATGTTCTGGCTTGGTACGATCCTCTTCGTGCAATTGGTTCTCAAGCCGGCATATGCCTCACAGGGATTGCCCCGCGGCGAGGTGCGGGCAGGTCTGGCCTCCATGGCTGCCTTGGCCCTGACCGGCGCAATCCTGGCCCACTACCGGGTCACCTCCGGCGAGATGCTCTTTCATACCCGCTTCGGCATCCTGCTGCTGGTCAAGATCGGCCTGTTCGCCATAATGGTGATCTCCGCCCTGATGATGGCATTCGTTATCGGTCCCCGCCCGCGGGCAAACCAAAAGCGCATGTTCTTCTTCATGGCATACCTTAACCTGGCCATGGTATTCTTGATTATCCTGATCGTTGCCCTCTGGCATTGGTGGTGAGGAACGCCATGGCGGAATCCGGCACTATATTCGGCCACATCCCCCCTTCCCTGCCCACGGAGTTGTTCGAGACCCTGGTCCACAGGGGAGCCGTCCGCATTGAGCGCATCCTGTCCCATGGCCAGGCCACGCCCGAGGGTGAATGGTACGACCAGGACCAGGACGAATGGGTACTCTTGCTGGCCGGCAGCGCCGGGCTGCTTTTCGAAGGAGAACCGAAACCGCGCCGCCTGACGGCGGGAGATTACCTCATGATTCCTGCCCGCCGGCGTCACCGGGTGGCCTGGACCTCCACGGACGAAACAACGATCTGGCTGGCGGTGCATATCGGCGGATGACGTCATTTGGGCTTTTGCCGCGAACTTGCCACGACTGACCGCACGGGACACCAGTACCTTTTAACACTAACAATTTAGGAAAAGACCCTTTAGACCCCAGAGGGTCCTCCCCCAGCAGGGGAAGGCTGGGAGGGAGGCTCAGTTGAATTTGACGCCTGTTTCCCCCTCCCTAACCCTCCCCTTGTGTATAGACTGGGGAGGGGACCAGATACGTAACTTTCAGTGTTACATGGTAGCAGGAAAGGATATCCCATGACGCTAACGACCTTGCTCTACTTTCTCGGCGCATCCATTGCGTTGAGCCTGGCGCCCGGCCCCGACAACATCTTTGTCGTGACCCAGGGGATCGCCCGCGGCAGAAAAGCCGCCATCGTCACGGCTCTTGGCATGTGCAGCGGCGTCAGCGTCCATACCACGTTGGCCGCCTTTGGCATTTCCGCCCTGTTCTATTCATCTCTGGTCGCCTTCAATATCATCAAATACGCCGGCGCCGCCTACCTGCTCTACCTGGCTTATAAGACACTCAGGGAGCGTTCCGCCATACGGCTGGCAAAGGCCGACAACCGGCCCGCCGCCTCTCTGTTCAAGCGGGGTTTCATCATGAACGTGCTCAACCCCAAGGTGGCCATGTTCTTTCTGGCCTTCCTGCCCCAGTTCATCTCTCCCAAAACCGGCCATTTCGCCCTGCAGATGCTGCTCCTGGGACTGATCTTCATGCTGCAGGCGATCGTCATCTTCTGCCTGATAGGCTACTTTTCCGGCAGCGTCGGCAACATGATCCTCACCAGGCCCAGGATCGGCACCTACCTCGATTTTCTGACCGCAGGGGTTTTTACGTCGCTGGGAATCAGGCTGGCGCTGATGGAACGGTGAATAGTACCCACACAAACCATGACATGAAAGAGAAACCGTGATGAAACCCCATATCCACGTAGCCTGCGCCGTCATCGAGCATGACGGGATGATACTGGCCGCCCAGCGCAGCGAAACCATGACCTTGCCGCTCAAATGGGAATTTCCCGGCGGCAAGCTGGAATCGGGCGAAACGCCCGAGGCGTGCCTTGTCCGCGAGGTCCGCGAGGAGCTTGCCATCGGCATCAGCCTCGGCCGGGCTCTCCCGGTCACAACCCATTCCTACGAAACCTTCACGGTCACCCTGTACCCGTTTGTCTGCGCGCCGGCCGACGGCGTCATGACCCTGCACGAACACCGGGACATCGCCTGGATGGAGCCGGAGCAATTGTCAGCCCTGGACTGGGCCGAGGCCGACCTGCCGATCATTGCCGGCTATCTGGCCACCCGGGGGCCGGAGGCTGAACGGGGTGCCCGTACGTGAACACCCCACACAAACCTGCCATGGGGCAGGTCTATTTTTTCCTGTTCCTGACCACCTTCTTCTGGGGGGGCAGCTTTCTTTTCACCAAGATCGGCCTCCGCGAGATCCCGCCCCAGCTCTTCGTCCTGATGCGCTTCGGCCTGGCGACCCTGATCATGTTGCTCGTCTCCGCCCCACGGCTCAGGCAACTCAACCGCCGGACAGTGCGGCGCGGCGCTACCGTCGGCGTCACCCTGGGCCTGACCAACATCAGCTTCGTCTTCGGCGTCCAGGGGACCAGCATCTCGCGGGCCGGTGTCCTCAACAACCTGTTTGTTCTCTTTATTCCATTACTGGTAAAGATCGTTTGGGGCGATAGAATTGGCCGGATCAACCTGGCCGGAATCGTCATGGCCTCAGTCGGCATCTGGCTTTTGGCCACCGGAGGCAGCGAGGGTTTCAACCGGGGCGACCTGATCTCAACCTTCTGCGCCCTGATGATTGCCTGCCAGATCATAACCGTATCCAAGGTATTGAAGGACGACGACGTCTACCTGGTCTCGCTGGTGCAGTTCGCCACGGTGACCCTGCTGGCCGGATGCATCGTCCTGCTGCTCCCCCTGCCCCATGTCACCCTGTCGCGACCCGCCATCCTGTCGGTGGCCTATTGCGCGCTGTTTCCCACCGTGTTCTGCTTCACCCTTCAGAATGCCTACCAACGTTACGTCACCGCAACCCGGGCCGGGCTGATCTATACCCTCGACCCGGTCTGGAGCCTGATTGCCGGCTTCTTTTTCCTGGGGGAACGCCTCGGCGCCCGCGAATGGCTGGGATGTGGAGTCATCTTTATGGCTATTGTCATCCCTCTGGGCGTGCGGTATCTTACCGAACGAAGGATGGTGAGGAGGTACGTGGAAACGGCTGCGGCCAAAGAGCCGGAATTACGACTATGAACTAAGCGCTTGGGACACTGGCAGGTTATTGAAAAACGTCATGAGGAAGGCCGTATGCAAGGCGCCCGGAACGGAGCGACGGAGGCATAACAATTCGTTATGCCTCCGTCGTGAGTACCGCGCAACGCCGCAGACGGCTCTCCGCAGTAGTTTTTCAATAACCTGCTAGCGTCCGTTTGCCTTGGGGGCCGCATCCTTGGTCTGAGCCTCTTTGCCGCTTCTGTTCTGCGTTCCGGCCTCTGCAGCCTTTGACATGGCCTCTCGCGAGATGGTTACGGAATCACTTTTGGCCTTTTGCGTGCTCTTCTGGGCCACGGCGCCAACGACCGCAGCCGTGACGGTGTTGTCCGCCTGGGCCAGCGGATTCAGGTTGTTCGGGGTGCTTACAACGACAACAGGGGAGAGTTGTGCCAGTTCCATTGCAGCCTCCAAGAGATGGACTTACTAATCTTATCGGCAAGATAGGATTTTTATTAAATGAGGCTTCAAATCGTTATACCTATTTCGCTTTCTGACGACTTTATAACGCGCATACGCAAAGCGCAACCCCCATCGGTATCTTAGGCTTGAGTTTTGGCTAAAAATGGGATAAGGTGCGGTCTCATTTTCGGAGAAGTGGCCGAGTGGTCGAAGGCGCTTGACTCGAAATCAAGTGTGGGGGTGACTCCACCTAGGGTTCGAATCCCTACTTCTCCGCCAGTGAAAACAAAGGGTTACAGCAACGACGCTGGAACCCTTTTTCTTTTGTCATGCCTTCCGCACACCGTTTATGTAGCACATATGTAGCAAACGAACTGCTGAAGGCATATTCTTCAGCAAACGAAAAGCCCCGGCGATAACACCAGGGCCTCTCTTGTGAATAGAGTTCCACCAAACCTCTGTCTTACCACTTGGCTACGCTGCCAGGCGTTCCGCCTCAAGCGTTGCCACATCTGCCTTTCCTTGCTCACAGTACCTTTCTATGAGAAGTCCCTGTAATATCTCCGCACTGTTCAAAGCTGCCTGAATCAGCCCTCCCAGTTCTGCGTTACTGCATACCTCCACTGCCACCCTTAATGTCTCCACCAATGCATTCGCCTGTAAGCACTCCTCGTTGAGATCCTCATACCTTAAACCCTCCGTTTTCAAACAGATCAAATTTTGCGAAACATTTGCACTGTTCCGTGCGGCCAAAATCAAGCCCTCACAGTTTGGGTTAGTGTGAATTTTCGCTGCCGCCCTTAACGTCTCTACAACTGCATTTGCCTGCAAGCTACACTCATCATCAAAATCTCTCACCTGTTATTCCTTTCATTGGCTTAATATTCCCGGATGCGGGATCGTGGAAGTTACGATATTCTGATTGCCGTTTAGTGTCAATTAATTTAATTATTTCATATACTTACCAACTTAGTTGGTATTTTATTCCAACTTAGTTGGCACTGTGGTAGCCTGTCCCTGCTTGATATTTGGCTGATTGGCACGTATTTGAACCACGGGGAAAGGGGGTCTGCATGACTCGAAAATTACCGGAGAACGAACCCATTGATTTTTCACAGCTTGGTCAAGATTTTTACAGGTGCTATTTTGGTGACAGGCCAGATGTCACGATAACTGAGCTGTCAAAAATACTTGGCGGAAAAGGTGAGCGTAAATGGGGGAAACAGTTTCTTGCGTGGATAGAGCTGTGGGAAATGCCCTGTGTGACTAGGAGGGGGCGCGTAAGGGTTATCCCTGGGACCCTCGCTGTTTGGTTCGAACGGGAAGCCAACAGAAGGCAGTCTGAGATAATGCTGAGAAACAATAAGCCCCTCTGTCCAGGCCGCCCAGGTCCCGGCCCGTCCCTCACTGTCACCCCTACCCCGTACCCCTAGACCCCCGGCAGCGCCCCCCTTGCCGGATGAGCCCGGAGCCCTCTGCAATAGATTCCCCATTTTTCAAAAATGGGAAGGGGGGGATATTTCCATGAGAGTAACACCCATAATTTTTTTCCTGTAGATTTTGGAAAGTGCCCTTCCGTGTTGATTGGGTGGCAGATAAACGGCAACTCCCACCAACCGGGGAAACTCTTAACACCTTAAAAGAAAGGTATTTGTCTGATATGGTGATCTGTGGTAAAGAAAGCAGATATGGAAAGGGATGTATTTGTAGTTTTTCGTGTTACTGAGACAGGGAAGCAACCTCCCTATATATAAGGAACCGTTTTTAAGCATGATGCACAATTAAGCAATAAGGAGCAACATTATGCGGTGGAAAGAAATTCTTATTGGTGCAGCGATGACATTGATGGTCACTGTTATTGGCGGTTTATTGGTCTACAAATTTACTCAAACCTCAAATATCAATCGAGAAGAGTCGCTATTTTACGATGTTGATAAGCAAGTTGCATTTGAAGGAGCCTCTAATAATGTATCTATTGGTTCAGCTAAGATAGCAAATACTGGAGGACAAGCAGCAAAAAATGTTACGGCAGTTTTCAAGATACTTGATTCTAATTTTATGGAATTTAAGGCTAATAGCAGTAGTGGTGGAGATCAATCTACTAAGATATCAGATGATAAAAAAACTGTAATGTTGTCAGTAAAAAGTCTTTTGCCTGGTGAAATAATAAATACAGCTTTTTTACTCAGCAAAGAAGCTAAAGTAGATGTTCAATTGCGTAGCGATAACTCAATTGGTAAAGCAGGTCAGACCTATCGTGTAGAAAATACTAAAAAGGATAAGATAAACAGGTTTTTGGGTGATTTTGTGCCATTGTTAATTGTGATGACTATGTTGCCGCTATTATTTATTATAAAATATATACGTAATTCAGCATATGGTTACAGCAAAAATAATGTAGGTTTTGTGTTACTTCACTCAGGATTGAACAAAGAGGCCAACGAAATACTTAATGCCGCTGTCAGAAACGGAGAAGGTGGAAGTCTTGCAATCTCAAATTATGCCCTCACTCTTGCAATAAACAACAATATTGTTGACGCACAGAAATATATTGTTGCGGCGGGATTTTTAGCCAGGGGAAAGCTTGATCGCGCTGTTATTAAATTTAATTTTGCAATAATATCATTTCTGGGAGGCAATGAAAAAATTACAATACAGTATCTTAATGAATCTATTCAATTGTCAAAAAGAGAAATTCTTAATTACTGCAAATACAGCGTCCACATTAAAGACATTATGAACAAGTGCAACGACGTTAAGACATTGATTGAATCTGCATAAATATTTGCAATTATTTTGACATTATGTGGCAATGAAGTTGACATGCGTCACATTGGCCCTTTGTACGCCCTCTGTTTCTGGGCCTCTACACCGTTTTCTAATTATGTAAATGATTTTATGTAATTAATGTAAAACGGTATAAGGTAGATGACTGAATGGATAAATGCCGCTGTCCGGGTGAAGGCGTGGCGGCTCCAGAAACCCCAGAATGCTGAAACGCCCAAATCTTTGATTTAAGCCGTTTCATCTCTCCGGGGCTGGCTAGCGGCCAGCCAATACCAAGCACCTTCATCTGATCCTTATTCCATCCATGTGTGCCGGTCGTTGTCCCGGCCATCAGAAATTCATGCGTGATTGTCTGCATCGTGTCGTCTCCTATAACATCAATATTCTTAATAAGATTCTTTCTCTCCAAAGCCAGCAGTTAGGATTAAGGATTAAGGACTTAGGATTAAGAAACGCTCAACAAACGCTAAGCACTCGCCAAGCAGATGTTAAGCGTTTGCTTTACGCTGAATTATCCCTTGCATTCCTATTGGTTGCGCTTCTTTTTCTTGTCGAGCTTTTCTTTTTCCTTGGCGCTTTACCGCCCTCTGACCCGGCTTTTGTGCATTTATCGCATTTTGCGAGAGCATCTTTGTACCATTCCGTAATCATTGGACTGCTCAGGTCGTTGTTTTCGTCCAGGATCAACAATCCCAGGCCAAGGGCCTCTTTAATGGCCGCCTCAACATCTGCGGTGTTAACACGCAACATATCTGCAAGGCTCTCTGGCGCGTTGGGCAGCTTGGCTGCATATGCCCCGGCAATATGCAGCACCAGGTCGCGGTAGACGGTTGCCCGGCACCTTGAGAAGTACATCACCCTGTGGTCTTTCAAGAGCGCCACCAGGTTAAGGTACATGCGGGTATCAATATCAGATGGAAGCCAGACCTCCGATCTATAGCGTGTAGCGCTCGTAGTTGCCGGCGTAGATCCGGAGCTCATATATTCAGGGTCCTGCTTATGAGGCCCCACAATAGTCATAATCATCTTTCTACCTATATCACCGATTTTTATGCTATAAGGAATCATCAAGTAGCGCGAAAGAGACACACGCCCATGGCCAGCGCCGACCAATTAAAAGCCCTGCTCAAATCGCACATCGACAGCGACGACACCCATTTTTTCTCTGTCGCCATGCAGATTGCCGCCCACGAAGCAAAGCTGGGGCATGGTAAGCTGGCAGAAGAGATGAGAACGCTGATCGATGCGGCCAAGTCGCGGCGCACCGCCCAATCTATCAGCAAAAAGCCGATTCCCATTTCTCAGCCTCGCGGCGAACTCTCCAATCTGCTCGAAGTTTCATATCCTTCATCTCGGCTGAGCGACATGGTGCTGGATGACGGCGTTGCCGCCAGCTTGAAACGGATAATCCTGGAGCAGCGCAACTTCAATAAAATTCGCGGTCATGGCCTTCATCCCCGGCGCAAGCTCTTGCTGGTCGGCCCACCGGGTACCGGCAAGACCATGACCGCATCGGTGCTGGCCGGGGAGCTGAACATTCCGCTCTTTCTGGTTCGACTTGATGCCCTGATCACCAAGTTCATGGGGGAGACCGCAGCAAAACTACGCCAAGTGTTCGATGCTATCTCCGAGGTGCGGGGCATTTATTTCTTCGATGAATTCGACGCCATCGGTTCGCAGCGAGGCATGTCAAACGACGTGGGGGAAATCCGCCGGGTGCTCAACAGCTTTCTCCAAATGATCGAACAAGATCGCTCCTCCAGTGTCATTATTGCTGCCACCAATCACCCGGAACTGCTAGATTACGCCGTGTTCCGCCGTTTTGATGATGTCATTGAATATTTGTTGCCTCAGCAAGAACAGGTTGTTGCCCTTCTCAAGGCCCGACTTGTCAATTTCAAAATGCGCAATCCTCGTTGGACCGCTTTGGCCGTCATGGCGGAAGGGTTGAGCCATGCCGATATCTCTCGCGCAGCCGAAGAAGCGATTAAGGATGCAATTATTCATGACCAACAGAGCCTAACACCTGTGGACCTTGAAAAAAACCTCGCCGAACGCAAGGCTATGCGCAACCGCATGACGCCAGGCAGGTAAGCGGCTGTCATGACCACGACACGCGAACAATTTCCCCACATTGTACTTACCGATACCGCCACAACGGAACGCTTCAGCACCATTTCCTCCGCTCGTAATAGCCACCCAGTGCTCCCGCAACTCAACCGCGCACAACACGGACAAAGGCTTCTGAGTAAGATCGAAACCCTTAAAACCAGTGCTGCTCAAGCCAAAAATGCTCAACTGGAAATCGGCATGGAGTCTTGCTTTGGCATCCAGGTTGAGTTCCGGAGCTTTGACGAGGTTTCTTTGGCATTTGAAAGTCTGCCTCGGGAAAAATCAGGTATCGAGTTGTTGAATGTTAAACAGGAAGAACAACATACGCTCGCCACTGTTTTTGTACCGGAGGGGAAGTTTGACCATTTTGAAAAACTGATCACGGAATATCTTGAAGAAAAAACCGACCGTAACGGAAAACCGCGAGATCACAAAGCGCTTCTCAATACCATTGAGGATATCAGGAGCGCTACATTGGAAGCGCTCTGGACTGACAGCCCCGAGGCATTGCCTGCCAATGAGGATGACGCTGTCTGGTGGGAAGTCTGGTTGCCTGTTCACGGGGACCGCCAAGGGATACTGCAGCAATTCAGGGAAATTGCCAGTAGGATTGGCTTCCGTCTTGGTGAAGGAGAGATAAGTTTCCCGGAACGTTCCGTGCTTTTGATGAATGGTACGAAGCGCCAGATCCGACAATCGATGCTGCTGTTGAATTGTGTCGCCGAGTTGCGCCGTGCCAAGGAGACCGCCGAATTCTTCGATTCGCTGCAACCGGGGGAGCAACGAGAATGGGTTGACAACCTGCTCCAGCGTACAACGATTCGCGGCGGAAACCTTCCTTCTGTCTGTATTCTCGACACCGGGGTGAACAATAGCCATCCGCTGCTGTATCACTCTCTGCACGATGGCGATCTACATACAATTGATCCGGAAATTGGAGTGCATGATGAACACGGCCACGGCACGCGGATGGCTGGACTTGCCTTGTATGGCGACTTGACCGCTGCCCTTGACGGAGATGAAAGAATCCAACTCACTCATCGGTTGGAATCGGTAAAACTGCTCGGGCATGACGGCAGTAATGAGGGGAAGCATTTTGGACACCTCACGGCGGATGCGGTATCCCAGCCCGAAATTTCCGCCCCAAATCGCAAGCGTATTTTCAGTATGGCGTTGACGGCCAGGGACAATCGGGATCGAGGCCGCCCATCGGCATGGTCCGCTACGCTAGACCGCCTCGCAGCGGATATTGACGGTGATGGACTTACACCACGCCTACTGGTGGTGTCTGCGGGCAATATTGAGGATAACCATGCTTGGCAAGACTATCCGGCAAGCAACTCCAGCGACGGTATCCACGATCCGGGGCAAGCATGGAATGTGCTGACTGTTGGCGCCTTCACCGAAAAGACCCATATTACCGAGAACGGAGCTTCCACCTACCATTCCATCGCACCATCTGGAAGCCTAAGCCCATTCAGCACCACCTCTATGACATGGAACAAACCGTGGCCACTGAAACCTGATGTGGTTATGGAAGGGGGCAATGCCGCCGATGATGGGCTTGGTGCAATCTGGATGCAGAGCTTGAGCCTACTTACCACCAATCATCTACTTGAAGAGCGGCTGCTAACCACCGCTAACGCCACTAGCGCGGCAACTATCCTCTGTTCCAGAATGGCTGCACAGTTGATTGCTAACTACCCCGAGTTTTGGCCGGAGACAATCAGGGCGCTAATTGTTCATTCAGCGCAATGGACTGAGCCCATGCTGCGAGTATTCAAAACCGGCGGAACGCCCAAGGAGCAATTCAGGAGGCTTATCCGGCATTGCGGTTTTGGTGTACCGGATCTTAACCGTGCCTTGTGGAGTGCCGCTAATTCCCTTACTCTGATCGTTCATGACACTCTTCAGCCTTTTGAAAAGACCGGTGTTGACCAACCAAAGACACGGGACATGCATTTGCATCGGCTCCCTTGGCCAATAGTTGAACTCGAGGCACTGGGCGAAACCCAGGTGGAAATGCGTGTCACACTTTCTTATTTCATCGAACCGAATCCCGCCGAACGTGGTATCAAAGGGCGTTACCGATACGAGTCCCATGGCCTGCGCTTTGATGTAAAGCGACCCGAGGAAACCGAGCGAGAGTTCAGGGCTCGAATCAACCGGATAGTCAGGGATGAGGAGGAAGGTACTTTGACTGGCGGGAGTGACCCAGGATGGGACCTTGGTACAAACTTACGCCATCTGGGTTCGCTCCATTGCGACACATGGCGCGGCGAAGCTGCCAAGCTTGCGGCCCGTGGTTGCCTTGCCGTGTATCCGGCCCTGGGATGGTGGAAAACCAGAACACTACTTCAACGATACAACAAGCAAGCTCGGTATGCGCTTATCATTTCCATACATGCACCTGAGGTTGATGTGGATATTTACAACGCGGTGCGGAACCAAATTGCAACACCTGTCAGCATCGAAATTCCGCTACAATAATACTGCAAACTTCACCGATGCAGCAAATAAGAAGAATATTGAGATGGGTTTATTGTTGAGCCATTCACCACTTGCGGAGTGGGCAGTCTATTATTTTGAGGGCCTACGACTTTCGAGTCATCTGCTTCGATGTCCGTTGAAACTGATACTATCATAGTATGAAAAAGACAGCCCCAGACAAACAGACATTACGATTCAACCTATACCTGACTCGTGTGCAATACGATCAGGTCTCTCGCCTGCAAGCCGTTGGCCTGAGCGCATCGACGATCGCTCGTCAGGCGATCCGCAAATGCCATACTGCTGAGCTCCTGGCCGAAGACGATACGCCGCGTCCTGAACGAGTAAATCCTTATCTCAGCAATGAAGATGCCTTAATGCTGCAACGAGTAGCTGATCGCGATGGTTGTTCCAAAGCACAATCTCTCCGCCGTCTTGTCTCTACCTACCTCGCCAAGAATGCCTCTTCCATAGACGCTCTGTTTTAGCCACTTTTGCTGTAGGTCTATTTATTGTATTTTTAGTATGCACTATTTAGTGTATACTATATAGAGCTATTACGTACACAACCAGGGCCAGAGAGGGCACGTAACAATGGGTGAGCTACTCGACAATATCATGTACGGGACGATCGACTTCGTAAACAGGCTCAACACTGCATATCCACATTTTCAGCAGTGGCTCATGGTCGCCGGAATGATCACTGGTGGTATCGCTTGTGGATACTATTACAAATGGATCGTCTATAACGCGATATCGGTCACGAAAAACCTTGACCAAATCGCAGATAGAAAGGATGGGGAATAGCCATGCCAACACCGACGACCACAAAACGACTCATGAGGAGCATCATTTTTAAACGACCATCGCTAATTACTCTACAGAAGAAATATTCTGTAGAGTAATCTTGCGACCGTCGATATACGCAACCAGACACCATACGAGAGGTCATTATGTCGTCACTTGCCGTTATCAACCAGAAGGATATCTCTACCCTTGAGATCGATGATAACCTGAAACGTTTCGTTCGCACCTGGCTCGGCCGGTTGGCCGGCGGTAAGCCGCGTAAGGAAACTGTCAAAACATACTTCATGCACATCGGTCAGTGGTTCCTTTGGTGTCGCACCGTATCCGACGTTCATCCATTTGACATCAAGGAGGAAGATCTGCTCCAGTTCCGTGATCATTTGGTAAACTCCGGCGGTCGCCAGGAAAATGGTGAACAGCAGCCAGCATTGCACAACACGATAGCACTCAAACTCTCGGTCATCAGAAGCTTCTACAATGCGGCTCACAGACGAGGCTTGATCTCCGTCGACCCAGCCGCAGAGGTCAAGGCACCCCGGGACGAAAATGGCGAATCAGATATAGTCTTTTTGACTGCTGGCGAGGCCGAGCTCCTACTGCGCCAAGTTGCTAAGGCAGAAGTGCTCAAGGCGTTACGCGACCAGGCGATAATCGCCCTGCTCCTTCTGGAGGGGCTACGTCGTTGCGAGATCGTTCGCCTGGATTATCAATGCATGTCGGAATCGATGGACGGTGGTGTCCGATTGAAAATCAGAGGCAAAGGGAAGACTGCCTATATCTACCCCCGCGAGGACACTCTCGGTGCATTGCGGGCATACTTCAACGCGCTTGGCGAACCATCCCACGATGCGGACGGACAACCGGCATTCATACGAGTAAAAAAGGGCGGCGTTTCAGGCGGGAAAAGGCTGACCGAACAAGGGGTGAACTACATCGTTGACGGGTATTTGCGGCGGGCGGGTTTAAAAAAACCGCATGGCAGCTGCCATCAGCTGCGGCACACGGCTGGCAGTTTAATCTACATGGCAACTAAAGACGTAAAGGCGGTGCAACTATCTTTAAGGCACTCTACGCTTGAGATGGCGGCCCACTACTCACAGATTGTCGAGCGTGGACGGAAGAGATTCACATCGCAGATTCCCCTTTCCCTTTAGACCAACGCGCCTATCGGCGAACAGACTCAAGGCTCATCACCAGAGCCACAAGCAAAATACAACCTGGGTAGCTTCATCTCCACGGTGAGGCCGCTATCAACTCCATAATCTGTACTTTTTTCAAGCGGAACACCCTTAAAATACAACAATCTTGAATATTTATCACGTTATTAACCTATGTAACCATAGTCAGGTTTCTTGCTAATGGCACTATCCATACAAATAAAAGTAATAGTACTAAGATTTCATAGGCAATTTATCTTAGCTATAGTTGATACATAACTTATATTAGTAACATAATGACCATTATGGAGGTTAGCATGCTTGTAGCTTGTGTTTCAACCAAAGGAGGGTGTTCGAAAACAACGCTGGCAACAAATCTCGCCTGCATCGCCGTAAGACAGGGTCAGTCGGCACTGCTTGTCGACGGCGACCTTCAGCGTTCTTCCATCTTCTGGCGAGGAGAGCGTTCCGACGACGCGCCGGCCAGGATCCAGGCGATCGGAATGCCCACAAATACTATCCACAAGGATCTCCCTCGTCTTGCCGCTACCTACGACTTTACCTGCATTGACGTTGGTGGCCGCGACACCAACGTCCTACGCTCAGCACTTCTGGCATGCGGCAGAGGGGTCGTTAAGCCTGAGGGCGGGATAGTTATTATTCCCTGTCAACCATCCCAGCTTGACCTCTGGGGGCTGTCCGACACCATGGATCTTCTGGAGACAGCCCGCACGTTTACTGAAATCAACAGCTATACGCTGCTGACGCAGATCGTCCATGGCACAGGTTCCTCAAAAAAAGCACTCGGTGCCATTGCAGCACTCGACAATGCCCCGCTACTGAAGCCGCTCATTCATTCGCGCGTGGCCTACAAGAACGCCGTTGAACTCGGGTTAGGAGTAATTGAGACCGAACCGAAGGGAAAGGCTGCTGGGGAAATACGCTCGCTCTGGATTGAGTTAAACGAAATATGCGCAAAGATGAAAGGAGAATCCGCATGAAAATGGCACGCCCAACTGTACCTCCCCCAAACCTCGACAGTCCCGAGGCACGTGCTTTTATTGAAGGTGCTGCTTCTTCGTCATCTGAACAGGTGCCTGCTCACGCATCAGAAAAAAAGACCATGCAGAAGCCTGCCAATAAACGTGAACACAGGCGTAAGCAGAACTCAGAAACAAGAAACAAAATGCTGCTGTCATCAACAAAAAAGACTGCCGCAAAGGCGGCCGCCAACAAAAAGGAACTTGTAATACCAGATTCAATCGTCATCGATGATAAGGCCGTCGGGAAATTCCTTCTCGAAGTTCCCAAGGTGCTGCGTCAGAAAATAAAACAAAAGTCGCTGGACACGGGGAAATCGATGAACGAATTGATTATCACAGTCCTGTCCCAGGCTTTTGACTAATTATTGACCTTTCCAGCGATAATTCTTGATTTATTTACGGTTTGGGACGACCAGCATGTAATAAAGCGTCATACCTGGTATTATCGAGCACATCCTCGTAGAATTTACAGCAGCAACGTTTCTCACCCAAATGAGTTAGGATATTCGAATACTCCAGCTTTTTCAACCAATTCTGTTGGTCCCTCCATAATAAATCACTTCACATCATGCTTAATCCTGGCAGGTCGCCAACTGGTCGGGATGACATGGTTCCCTGTCTTTTCCTTGCCGACGTCAAATTTTTCCGTATGGAGACAGGAAACATTATGCCTGAGCCTGTAGCGCTACTGTTCTATAATTTCTATAGACATTTAATAAATATGTTGACTTTGCCGATGTATTTAATATAGATTAAAAACACCCTTGAACAAATAGCACAAACCATGTCACGCAAACCCGGATCTACCAAGTTTGATCTGAGCAATTTCAATGCCGGCCGTTTATTTCTATAATATCTATAGACAACTAATAGGAGGCAACACAACCATGCACCCACGAAAGCTCGTCGCCATTATCGCCGTACTGTCGTTAACCCTTGCCGTAGCGCTGCCGGCATTCTCCGCACCGGGCGTCACCCTGCAGAACGTATCCTATGATCCGACCCGCGAGCTGTACCAGGATTTCAACAACGCCTTTGCCAAATACTGGCGCAAAAAGAGCGGCCAGGAGGTCACCGTCAAACAGTCCCACGGCGGTTCCGGCAAACAGGCCCGATCGGTCATCGACGGACTTGATGCCGATATAGTCACCCTGGCCCTGGCCTACGACATCGACGCCATCCAGGAAAAAGGGTTGATCGCACCCGGTTGGCAGAAACGCCTGCCCCACAACAGCTCACCCTACACCTCGACCATCGTATTCCTGGTGCGTAAGGGCAACCCGAAGAAGATCAGGGACTGGGACGATCTCATCAAGCCCGGCATCTCGGTCATAACCCCCAATCCAAAGACCTCCGGGGGCGCCCGCTGGAATTACCTGGCAGCCTGGGGTCATGCCCTGCGCCAGAAAGGGGGCAGCGAGGCCCAGGCCAGGGAGTTCGTCACCAAACTCTACAAGAATGTGCCGGTGCTTGACTCCGGCGCCCGCGGCGCCACCAACACCTTTGTACAGCGCGGCCTGGGCGACGTGCTCCTGGCCTGGGAAAACGAGGCCTTCCTGGCCATCAACGAACTGGGGCCGGACAAGTTTGAGGTGGTAACCCCGCCCGAGAGTATCCTGGCCGAGCCGCCGGTGGCCGTGGTGGACAAGGTGGTGGATAAACACGGAACCCGCAAGGTGGCAGAGGAATACCTGAAGTATCTCTACAGCGCCGATGGTCAGCGGATTGCGGCCAAACACTATTACCGCCCCATCGACAAGAAGGTGCCCACAAAGCTGGCCAAACTGAAACTCTATACCATTGACCAAGTTTTCGGCGGCTGGCAGAAAGCCCAGAAGACCCATTTTGCCGACGGCGGGGTATTTGATCAGATCTACGGTGCCGCAAAATAGGAATAGGGGATGCGCCTTTTCCGCAATATCTGCGTAAGTCTTAGGGATCACTCGTGCGGTGTAGCGCTGTTTATGCCCTATGGGTACTACGCCTCCTCCCTCTCCCTCGACAGCCTTGATCTTGCGAAAAATGCGCATCCCCTGAAAGCCTGAAAGAAGCCGGGGCAGGCATTGCCTGCCCTGACCACATAACCGTAGTTGCTGCATGATCCCGAGCGAGAGGAAGCGCATGGCTACCACGACACAAAAATTCCCCCATAAGGCGGATGTCATCGCCCGCACCCCCGACCCGGCGGTCCGCGAGATGCTCCAGCATCTGGAACAGGCCGGCATCGAGACCCCTTTCGACCGATTCGAGTCCCAAAAGCCGCACTGCGGGTTCGGCCTCAACGGCACCTGCTGCAAGAACTGCCACATGGGCCCCTGCCGGATTACTCCCAAGAGTCCGCGGGGCGTGTGCGGCGCCGACGCCCACCTGATCGTGGCCCGCAATATCCTGCGTTGGACCGCTGCCGGCGTGGCGGCCCACGGCGCACGGGGCCGCGAGGTGATGCTAGCCCTCAAGGGCGCCGCCGAAGGGACGCTGGACCTGCCCATCCTCGGGCCGGAGAAGGTGGTCGCCACGGCAAAGAGCTTCGGCATCTATAATGAGACCAAAACCACGCAGCAACTGGCCGGCGAGATAGCCCTGATCCTCCTGGAAGACCTGTGCCGCACCCTGCCGGGACCCTACAAGACCCTGGAAGCCATGGCACCGCCGGAACGCCTGGCGGTCTGGAAGGAACTGGACATCCTGCCGATCGGCGCGTACCACGAGGTCTTCGAGGCGCTGCATCGCACCACCACCGGCACCGACGGCGATTGGGAAAATATCGTCCGGCAAATGCTGCGCTGTGGCCTGGCCTTTGCCTGGAGCAGCGTGGTCGGCTCCGCCATTGCCATGGATTGCCTCTACGGGCTGCCCAAGCGGAGCCGCATCACCACCAACCTGGGGGCCATCCGGCTTGAAACGGTCAATATCGCCGTCCATGGCCACTCGCCGGTGCTGGTGGCGGCCATTGTAAGCGCGGCCCGCCGCGAGAGCCTGATCGCCGAAGCACAGGCGATTGGGTCGGAAGGGATCAAACTCTACGGCATCTGCTGCTCGGGCCACTCGGCCCTGGCAAAATTCGGCGATATCACCCCCCTGGCGAGCGCCATGGGGGCGGAACTGGCCCTGGCCACCGGCGCCCTGGACCTGTGGGTGGCCGACGTGCAGGACGTCTTTCCCGGCATCATGGACGTGGCAGCCTGCTTCCACACCCGCGTGGTCACCACCAGCGACTCGGCCCGCCTTCCGGGAGCCGAGCATATCGCCTTCGACCATCACCACTCCAACCTGGATCAGGCCGACGCCCTGGCCGAACGTATCGTCAGGCGCGGCATCCAAGCCTATGGCGAACGCCAGATCGGTAAGGTATTTGTCCCCCAGGCCCGCATGGATGCCGAGGTCGGTTTTTCCGTGGAGAATATCCTGGAAACCTTTGGCGGCGCCGGCACGCTGCTGGATCACCTGAAAAGCGGACGCATCCGCGGCGTGGTCAACCTGGTGGGATGCAACAACCCCAAGGTGGTCTACGAGGAGGCCATCGTCAAGGTCGCCGATGAGTTGATCGCCCACGATATCCTGGCCCTGACCAATGGCTGTGCCGCCTTTGCCCTGCTCAAGATGGGCTTCTGCCTCCCCGAAGGGCTGTCCGGGGCCGGCAGCGGCCTGAACGCGGCCCTGGGAACACTTGACCTGCCTCCGGTCTGGCACATGGGCGAATGCCTGGACAATGCCCGCGCCTCGGCCTTTTTCCGCACCATTGCAGCTGCGGCCGACGAACCGCTTACCCGGCTGCCCCTGGCCTTCTCCAGCCCGGAATGGTCCAACGAAAAGGGGATCGGCGCTGCCCTGGGGTTCCGCCTGCTGGGGCTCAACTCCTACCACTGCATCGCACCGCCCCTGGACGGGTCGGACAAGGTTTCCCGCTTCTTTTACGAAGACACCGCCCAGATCCTCGGGTCGGTGATGGTGGTGGACCCGGACCCGGTTTCCCTGTCCCGACGAATCATCGCCGACTTCGACCGGCGCAGGGCCGAATTGGGATGGGACATTGCCGCCCCGGCTTCACCACGGAGGCTTTCGGTGTTTCAACTCCAGAAGGAACATGAACAGGCCCATGCCAATGGGCACCACCATACTCACAACCACCAGCATACGGAGGATCATCACCATGAATAGACGCCAATTCCTGAAGACATCCGGCCTTACCCTGGCCGCGGCCGCCACGCTTCCTGTGCATCGTTTCGCCTGGGCCGGCGGGGCCAAGCTCAACCTCAAGATCGGCTACCTGCCCATCACCGACCATCTGCTGATGATCGCCGCCGAACGGGAACAGTTCAAGGCCGTCGGCATCCAACCGGTCAGATTCTCATCCTGGCCGGAGATCGCCGAGGCCCTCAAGGCAGGGGCCGTGGACGGCGCCTTCCTGCTGACCCCCATCGGCCTGACCCTGCGCCAGAAGGGGGTCCCGGTAAAGGTTGCACTGCTGGGGCACCGCAACGGCAGTGTCATTACCGTCAGGAACAGCGGCGAGATCAACCGGATCGAGGACCTGAAGGGTAAGACCATTGCGATTCCCAGTCCCTTCTCGACTCACAATATCCTTTTACGCAAGGTGCTGACCGAACGGCACATCGATCCGGCCCGCGACCTGAAGATCATCGACATGGCTCCGCCCGAGATGGTCAATGCCCTGGCGACCGGCCGCATCCACGGCTTCATTGTGGCCGAACCGTTCGGCGCCCAGGCCGAAGCCCAGAAGGTGGGCAAGGTGTTGATGCTCTCCAAGGATATCTGGCACAACCATATCTGCTGCGTGCTCAACCTTCGCGAACAGGTCATCGTCAAGCACCCCGAGGCGGTTCATGAACTGGTGTCGGGCTTCATCCGCACCGCCGCCTTTATCGAGGCCAATCCGGTGCAAGCGGCCAAAGGTTCCACCAAGATCCTCGGCCAAAGGCCCGAGATCATCGAACGGGTGTTGACCGCCCCCCGCGACCGTCTGAGCTTTCTGAACCTGGTCCCGAACAGGGCCGATTTCGCCGCAACCCAGGACTATATGATCAAATTCGGCATCGCAAAAGAAAAGGTCGATCTGGCCGGGTATCTGGACGACCGTTTCGCCCGCAAAGCCTAATAGAATGAGCCTTTTCCGCCCTGGCTGCGTAAGTCTTCGGGATTCCGTGTGCGACGTAGCACTGCTACGCCTCCGCGCAATCCCTCGACAGCCTTGCCAGGACGAAAAAATCTCGTTCTATCCAAATGCATAATCTACGAGAACCAATGAAAACGAAACTTACCCACATACTTCTACCAATCAGCTCTCTGATCGCCTTCACCGTCCTCTGGCAACTGGCGGCCCGGCGCTACCCGCCTGAGCAGTTCCCATCGCCGTCGGACGTTGTCAAGGCCATCGCCGAATTGGCCGCCAGCGGCGTGCTCTGGGGGCACATCGCCATCAGCCTGATCCGTTTTGGCGGAGCCTACCTGCTGGCGGTGGCGGTAGCCATCCCGCTCGGCCTGTTTCTGGGGCGCTTCAGCCGCTGCCACCGTGCCATCGACCCATTGATCCAAATTTTGCGTCCGATCTCGCCCATTGCCTGGTTTCCCCTGGCAGTGCTCTGGTTCGGCATCGGCAATGCCCCGGCGGTGTTCATCATCTTCCTGGCCGCCTTCTACCCGGTGCTGCTCTCGACCATCAGCGCCGTGCGGGCCGTATCTCCCGTCTACCTCAAGGTGGCCGCCAACTTCGGGGCCAATCCGGCTATGACCTTTCTCAGGGTGATCGTTCCGGCCGCCTTTCCGGGCATCATGGTCGGCCTGCACATCGCGGTCGGCACTGCCTGGATCCATCTGGTGGCCGGCGAGATGCTGGGGGCGCAGTCGGGCTTGGGCTTCATGATCGTGGACGCCCGCAACTTCCTGCGCACCGACGAGATCATGGCCGGGATGCTGCTGGTCGGCCTGCTCGGCTTGGCCATCTACCAGGGCATGAAGGCCGTGGAACGGCTCATTGGGCGCCGCTGGGGGGTGAAGGCATGAGTGCGATTGGGCAAACCGCCAAGATCAGCCTCCGGGGCGTGGAAAAACGCTTTGCCTCGGCACGAGGCGAAGAACAGGTTGCCCTTTCCCTGGTGGATATGGATATCGCCTCCGGCGAGTTCGTCTGCCTGGTAGGGCCCAGCGGTTGCGGCAAGACGACCCTCATCAACCTCATGGCCGGGTTCGAAAGGGCGACCACCGGAACCGTGACCATTGACGGCCGCCCGGTCACCGGGCCGGACCCGGATCACATCATGATCTTCCAGGATTACGGCCTCTACCCCTGGAAATCGGTCCTGGACAATATCCTGTTCGGCCTCCAGGCGCGCAGGGTGCCCGCCCCGGAGGCACGTGAGCGGGCAAGGGCGGCGCTTGAACTGGTCGGTCTTCAGGCGGCGGCCGGCAAGCACCCCCACGAGTTGTCCGGCGGCATGAAACAGCGCGTGGCCATTGCCCGCGCCCTGGCGGTGGAACCGAGCGTGCTCTTCATGGACGAGCCCTTTGCCGCACTGGACGCATTTACCCGTCTGTACCTACAGGACGAGTTGCTTCAGCTCTGGAGTGAAAAACGGCCCACGGTGGTCTTTGTCACCCATGACCTGGACGAAGCGATCACCCTTGGACAACGGGTGGTGCTGATGGCCCCAAACCCGGGCCGCGTCCAGCGGGTACTCGATGTTGAACTGGTCTATCCCCGCGAACGTACCGGCAATGACTTCAGCCTGTTCCGGCGGGAGCTTTTCCAGGAATTCCACTTGGTTCACCAGCAGGCTGCCGAAGAGGAAGAGTACAGCATCTAGTATCCCTTGCGGTTAGTCGCGGGACACTAACAACAGAAGGAATTCGCAATGAAACTTTTCAAGCGCCATAACAACGTCCTACCCGGCTTCGGACCGACCATGGGCTACACGCTCCTTTACTTGAGCCTGATCGTGCTGATCCCCCTCTCCGCGCTGATCTTCAAGACCGCGGGGCTGAGCTGGCACGACTTCGTGGCCGTTGTAACGGCGCCGAGGGTTCTGGCCTCCTACAAGGTCACCTTTGGCTCCGCCCTGGCGGCGGCCGGAGTCAACGCCCTGTTCGGCGTCCTGGTGGCCTGGGTGTTGGTGCGCTACCACTTTCCCGGCAAGCGCCTGGTGGACGCCCTGGTTGATCTCCCTTTTGCCCTCCCGACTGCGGTGGCCGGCATCACCCTGGCAACGGTTTACTCCGCCAACGGATGGGTGGGACGTTATCTGGAACCCCACGGCATCAAGGTGGCCTTTACACCGCTGGGGATCATCGTGGCCATGACCTTCATCGGGCTCCCCTTCGTAGTGCGCACAGTCCAACCAGTCATCGAGGAGTTGGACAGCGAGATCGAGGAGGCGGCCGCCTGCCTGGGGGCCAACCGCCTGCAGACCTTTCGCCGCGTATTGTTCCCGCTCCTGCTCCCATCGGTGTTGACCGGTTTTGCCCTGGCCTTTGCCCGGGCCGTGGGTGAGTACGGCTCGATCATATTCATCGCCGGCAACATGCCCATGGTCTCGGAGATCACGCCGCTGATCATCATCACCAAACTGGAACAGTACGATTACCAGGGGGCAACGGCCGTAGCCACGGTCATGCTGGTGTCATCGTTCGTCATATTGCTGGTCATCAACCTGCTCCAGAAGTGGAGCAGAAAATACGCCGAGTAATCGGCGGATATAAAAAATTCGCCACAAGACGCAGAAACACGGAGAAAGACGATAACCTAAGGAACGTAGACTGCTGACAGGCTTTCTCCCTGTTCAAAATCGAGGTCCCCATGTCCGCACCGACCACAACATACGCCGGAAAAAACAACGGCAACCACAGCATCACTGAACCGGCTTTCGTGCGCTGGGGGTTGACAGCCGTGGCCCTGATCTTCCTGGTGCTGTTCCTCGTCCTGCCACTGGCGGCGGTGTTCAGTCAGGCCTTTGAAAAGGGGCTGGACGTCTACCTGGCCGCTCTGAAGGAGCCGGACACCCTGTCATCCATCAAACTGACCCTGATCACCGCCGCCGTGGCGGTGCCCCTCAACCTGGTGTTCGGCGTGATGGCGGCCTGGGCCATTGCCAAGTTCACCTTTCCGGGCAAGAACCTGCTGATCACCCTGATCGACCTCCCCTTTTCGGTCTCGCCGGTCATCTCGGGCCTGATCTTCGTGCTGCTGTTCGGCCGCCAGGGATGGCTGGGCCCCTGGCTCGACGCCCACGACACCAAGATCGTCTTTGCCGTGCCGGGCATCATCCTTGCCACTGTCTTCGTCACCTTCCCCTTCATCGCCCGGGAGTTGATCCCGCTCATGGAGGCCCAGGGGAGGGACGAGGAGGAGGCGGCACTGGTGCTGGGCGCCAGCGGATTGCAGACCTTTTTCCGGGTGACCCTGCCCAACATCAAGTGGGGCATCATCTACGGCGTGATCCTGTGCAACGCCCGGGCCATGGGGGAATTCGGGGCCGTGTCGGTCGTCTCGGGCCATATCCGCGGCAGCACCAACACCGTGCCGCTGCACGTGGAGATCCTCTACAACGAGTACAACTACACTGCCGCCTTTGCCGTGGCATCGCTATTGGCCTTTCTGGCCCTGATCACCCTGGCGGTCAAAACCGTGGCCGAGTGGAAGGTGCGACAGCAGTTGGGCGACTGATATGAAGACAACATCTTATGTAAAGGTGATTCCATGAGTATCGAGGTTGAAAACATCCATAAGCAGTTCGGCAGCTTCAATGCCTTGGACGATGTAACCCTTTCCATCCCTTCGGGGGAACTGGTGGCGCTTCTGGGGCCTTCCGGGTCGGGCAAGACCACCCTTCTGCGCATCATTGCCGGTCTGGAGCGCACGGACAGCGGGCGTATCCTCTTCAACGGCGTGGACACCACCGAACGCCATGTGCGCGAGCGCAAGGTCGGCTTTGTCTTCCAGCACTACGCCCTGTTCAAGCACATGACCGTCTTCGACAACGTGGCTTTTGGGCTGAACGTCAGGCCGCGCAGCAGCCGCCCGCCCAAGCCGGAGATCAGAGCAAAGGTCATGGAACTGCTGCGTCTGGTACAGTTGGAAGGCCTGGCGCACCGTTATCCGGCGCAACTCTCCGGCGGCCAACGCCAGCGCATAGCCTTGGCCCGCGCCCTGGCGGTTGAGCCCCAGGTTCTTCTGCTGGACGAGCCCTTCGGCGCCCTGGACGCCCAGGTACGTGCCGAACTGCGGCGCTGGCTGCGCAAGCTGCACGACGAGATCCACATCACCAGTGTCTTTGTTACCCACGACCAGGAGGAGGCGCTGGAAGTGGCCGACCGTATCGTGGTGATGAACAAGGGGAGGATCGAACAGGCCGGCACACCGGACCTGGTCTACGAGCACCCGGCCAACCCGTTCGTGCTCAATTTCCTGGGCAACGTCAACCTGTTCCACGGCCGCATCAACCAGCCGGGCGTTGGCCAGCATGAGAGTCACGAGAACGCCGTGTCATACGTCCGCTCCCACGATATCGAGATCGAGCGCAGCCCCCTGGATTCAACGGCTCTGAAGGCCGAAATCAGGCATATCCAGAAGTTGGGGCCCTCGGTGCGTGTCACCCTGGTCATTGACGCTACCGGCGAGTTCATCGAGGCGGAGTTGACCAGGGACGTGTTTCACAACCTGGGATTGCAGCATAATGAACAGGTATATGTGCGGCCACGCCAGGTCAGGGTGTTTGTGGAGGATTACCAGATATAGCGAGGAACGCGCCTTTTCCGCCCTGGCTGCGTAAGTCTTCAGGCTGGATCGTGCGACGTAGCGCTGCTACGTCTCCTCACCATCCCTCGACAGCCTTGCCAGAACGAAAAAATCGCGTTCCTGAAAAGAAGGACAGCTATCTTGAATGCGGCTTGCACAGGTGATTGATTGAAAGAGTCAGATTCGAAAAATAGACGGGTAGTGGTTGCCATGAGCGGCGGTGTAGACTCGTCGGTCAGCGCGGCCCTTTTGAAGGAACAGGGCTACGAGGTAACCGGGGTGTCGTTGCAGTTGTATGACCCGGTCCCCAAGGAACCCGCATGCCGGATAAAGACCTGCTGCTCGCTTGACGATGTCATGGATGCCGCCAGGGTAGCAAAAAAGCTCGGCATCCCCTTTGAAGTAATCGACATGCGGGCCGAATTCAAGGAATTGGTCGTCGAATACTTCATTGCGGAATACGCGGCCGGTCGCACCCCCAACCCGTGCATACGCTGCAACGATCTGATCAAATTTGACCTGCTGCTGAAGAAGGCGAACGAGATGGGGGCAGATCTGCTGGCAACCGGTCATTATGCCCGCATAGCCGAGGATGGAAACGGCAATAAATGGCTTCTGGCCGGTCTTGATTCCGCCAAGGATCAGTCCTACTTTCTCTTTACCCTGAGTCAGGAACAATTGCGGCAGGTCGTTTTTCCGGTCGGCATGCTCGAAAAACCAGATGTTAGAAAGCTGGCTGCCGAATTCAATCTCCCCGTGGCCCAGAAACATGAGAGCCAGGAAATCTGCTTCATTCCCGACAATGATTACGTGAAGTTCCTGGAGGGTCACGGCGTTACGCAGAAACCGGGCGACATCGTGACCAGCGATGGCACCGTTATCGGTCGCCACTCCGGTGTGCACCGCTATACGGTCGGACAGCGAAAAGGGATGGGGGTTGCCTGGAAGCATCCGCTTCACGTGCGCACCATTGATACGGAAATGAACCGGGTCGTGGTAGGCGGGCGCAAAGAGCTGGAGACCTTATCGCTGACCGCAGCCCGCGCAACCTGGAACATCGCCCCGGCTACTACCGGGTTTCGCGCAACGTGTCGCATTCGCTACCGGCACCAGCCGGCACCCTGCAGGGTGGCCCTGCTTCCGGAATACCGCTTTGAAGTGCATTTTGACCTGCCTCAAACCTCTGTGACGCCGGGACAGGCCGCCGTGCTCTATGACGGGGAGCGGGTACTGGGCGGCGGTTGGATCGAATAGATATTCAGCTCTCAGGAGTAGGCACGATATGAGCAAGGATCTGACCCATTTACAGATGTTGGAAGCCGAAAGCATCCATATCATTCGCGAAGTCGTCGCCAAACGTGCTGGGCGGAGTAAATCGATGACAAGACGATCTCATTTTTTTATTGACAGGATTATGCAGAGAGGATAATAATCGATTAAAAATATAGATTATATATGTTCTGCGCATTCAACAAGCGCATCAGCCAAAATAGAGGCCAACCGGAAAACCGGAGGCCAGCCCCCTGTAACACAAACTGGTTTTGTTGTTCTTTCCGGAGACACCTCGATAGAACAGTGAACCATCTCGCAGGACAGATGATATAGTTGAACCCATGAGCTGCCGACCAGACACACTGGAGGCCGAGGGATGTATCCCTCGGCCTTTTTTCGTTTTGGACCATCTATAAAATGACCACAAGCCTGAAAGGAAAATACGACTATGGCTGCAAAAAAAAAGACCTGTTTACTTCCGAGCCGGTCATCGAAGGACATCCCAACAAGCTTGCCGTTTGCCATTCATAGTTAGGACATAAACCATGGCCAAAATGATCCCAAAGCGGAGCAACCTGACGTTTCAGGAAGTGGCTGATAAATATCCCGAAATTCCCCGGCTGCTCATCCTCAAGACCGACGTACAGCGTCGCGGGGTGCATTATACCGGGCAGGCCTTGTCGGTGCTCGACCCCCAATTGCACTCGATCACCGGCACGCATATCTTTGGTGCCCGCGACGGGAAGATCGACAGCCGGCCAGAGTCGCTCCTGTTGCGGGACGGGACCTCGATCATCACCACCCCTACTCCCTTGGATCAGCATCCCTATATCGTCGATCTCCTGGATGGCAGGCCGTTCCTGTTCGACCAGGGAGAACCGCTGGAAGAGGTGGACTACTGGCCGCGGCCCGATTTTTACGCCAAGACGACCGCCTCCGGGGTGCCGATGAAGAACATAGTCAGTTCCCGGCCCCAGCGCCTGAACATCTTCCCCTACCGCTACTGCACCTTTTGGAACAACGGCAAAGGCTGCACCTTCTGCGACATCGTCTGCCAGATGAAGAAAGGCAAGAACGAATTGGGCATTCCGCCGCGGCTGGAGGCAACTGAGGTGGCCGAAGTGGTAGAGGAGGCTCTCAAAGAGCCGGGACGCTTCTCGGCGGTCTTTCTCACTTCCGGCTCCATCACCGCCGGATCGCAGCCGTTCGACGACGAGGTGGATTATTACATCGAGATACTTCAGGAGGTCGGCAAGCTTTTCACGCCCCCCAAGTACCCCAGCCAGTTGATCGGTACCGCCTTCACCAAGGCACAACTGGAGCGGCTGTATGGCCAGACCGGCCTGATGAGCTATACCGCCGATATCGAGGTGCTGAACGAGGAGCTTTTCAACCTGAACTGCCCCGGCAAGGCGGAATGGATCGGTTATAAGGAATGGAAAAAACGATTGGTTGATGCCGTGGAGATCTTCGGCCGCGGCCGGGTCAACACCGGTATCGTAGCGGGGATCGAACTGGCAGAACCCCACGGTTTCAAAAGCGAGGACGAGGCCTTGGCTCGTGTGCTTGAAGAGGCCGAAGAACTGGCCGGACAGGGGGTCAGCACGGTTTTCATTGTCTGGTCGCCACGCCCCGGCACCGTTCTAGGGGTCCAGAAAAATGCCTCGCTGGAATATTTCATCAGGCTGGCGGCCGGCCTGCACGGCCTGCGGGAGAAATACAAACTCCCAATCACCTTTGACGATTACCGCCATTGCGGCAATCACCCCGACAGCGACCTGTCGCGTTTGCTGCCGTTTTGACCCGGGGAGACTTTATGGATTCACAGCTCATACACAAAGCCCGAACATTGCTGGTCGATTCCGAAACCGTGGCAGTCATCGCCACGGTAGGCGCGGACGGCAGCCCGCAACTGACCGTAAGCAAACACTTGGAACTGTTGGACGATGGCCGGCTGCTGCATCTTGAGTTGCTGGAATCGTCCGAAACCAGCCGCAACCTGCTCCGTGCGCTCTGGTTCGACAAACAGGTGGCGGTTATGCTTCACGGCACGAACGGCCAGAGCCTGGTGCTGCAAGGCAAACCGGTCAAAGCCCATATCAGCGGGCCGGTGTTCAGACAGTATTACGAAACGATCCGGCATCGTCTGGGCGATGCCGGGCTGGCGGCGGTCTGGCTGATCGAACCGGACGACATCCGTGACGATAGTTATGAAACCCGGCGGCACATCGAAAAAGAGCAGTTCCCATTCCATCTGCACCTCGACCAGCTCGCCAAAAAGGAGGAACACCACAATGCATAAACGAAAGATCGTTATGGTGTTCCTGGCCGCGCTGGCCGGGCTGGCGCTGAATTCGGCACAACCGGCTGCGGCCGAGGTAACGGAGGTCAGGCTGGCGCGGCAGTACGGCCTGAGCTACCTGCCGCTGATTGTCATGGAGGAGCAGAGACTGATCGAGAAACATGCCAGGGCCGCCGGACTGGGCAACATCAAGGTTACCTGGGCGACGCTGGGAGGCGGCGCACCCATGAACGAAGCCCTCCTGTCAAACAGCATCGACTTCGTTTCGGCCGGGGTGGCGCCCATGATCACTCTGTGGGCCAAGACCAATGGAGCGGTCAGGGCAGTGGCGTCCTTCGATACCGCGCCGCTCTACCTGAACAGCAATAACCCGGCAGTCAAGACCATCCGCGACCTGAGCGACAAGGATCGCATCGCCCTGCCCTCGCCCAAGTTGTCGATTCAGGCGGTGGTGTTGCAGATGGCGGCGGCACGGGAGTTCGGCCAGGAAAATTATGCGCGCCTCGATAGGCTGACCGTGCCCATGAAGCACCCGGATGCAATGATTGCGCTCGTCTCGGGCAGATCCGAGATAACCGCCCATCTCACCAGCCCGCCATTTTCGTTCCAGGAGTTGGAATCCCGTTCGCCACGCATCCACAAGGTGCTGGATTCCTATGACGTGCTGGGCGGACCGCATACCTTCAACGTCCTCTACGGCACAACCGCATTCCATGAAAAAAACCCCAGGGTCTACGCAGCGGTATTTGCTGCGCTGGAAGACGCCATCACAATCATCAACCGCGACAAGAAGGCGGCTGCGGAACTCTACATCCGCGTCACCAAAACCAAGGAGAGTCTGAACGACCTGTTGAGGCAACTCAACAATCCCCAGATGAGCTACACGACCACTCCCCACAATGTGACCAAATTTTCCAATTTCATGTATAAGATCGGGACCATCAAATCCAAACCGCGTGACTGGAAGGATCTGTTCTTTCCGAACGTCCACGGCAAAAAGGGAAGCTGACCATGGCATACGCGGCCACTACAAGCCCGCTGCTCGATGTACGCGGCGTTACCATCCGTTACGCCACGCGGGAGCGGATGGTCACCGCTACCTGGCGGGTGGATTTCCAGGTGCGCCGCTCGGAACGCCTCGTGCTCCTTGGGCCGTCCGGCTGCGGCAAATCCACGCTGCTCAAGGCAGTGGGCGGTTATATCAAACCGTTCGAAGGGCGTATTCTGCTCGACGGACGCGAGATATCCCGCCCCGGGCCGGACCGGGTGATGGTCTTCCAGGAGTTCGACCAGTTGCTTCCCTGGAAAACGGTCAAGGAGAACGTCACCTTCGCTCTGACCAACAGCGGCCGCTTTTCCAAAGCCGAAGCCGGGGAGCAGGCCCGGCACTTCATCGCCAAGGTCGGACTGACAAACTTTGCCGACTCCTATCCCCACACACTATCGGGCGGCATGAAACAGCGAGTGGCCATTGCGCGCTGCCTGGCCATGAGCCCGGAGATCATCCTGATGGACGAGCCTTTTGCCTCGCTGGACGAACTGACGCGACAGCGCATGCAGGAGGAACTTCTGGCTCTGTGGGCTGAAGCCCGCTTCACCATGATCTTTGTCACCCACTCCATCGACGAGGCCATAACCTTGGGGACGCGGGTGGTGCTGCTCTCCCCCCATCCGGGCCAGGTCAAGGCCGAGCTGGACGTGGAAGCGAATCTGGCGCGGGAAGATGCCGCGGGCTTTCGGAATCTGCGGGAGCGGATTCACGGTATCCTGTTCAAGGATGTGGCTGACTATGCAATTTAGGATCCCGGTATGAAGCTGGAACAAGCTGTTACGCTTTCCACCATCAAAGAGGGACTGAAACGGCCCCTACCGTTGCCGGCAGGTGAACCGCTTGAGCGCCCCCTCAGACTGCACGAGCGGCTATGGCGGATGGATGCCTTTCGCAAGGCATTGATCCTGGCGTTACTGGCGCTGGGCTGGGAGCTGTACGCCGCCCGCATGGATAATCCACTCCTGGTGCCGACCTTCAGCGCCAGCATGGCGGCCCTTGTGGAGGCGTTGCTGCACGAGGAGTTGCTGTTCAAGGCGCTGACATCGCTGAAGGTCCTCCTGTGCGGTTATGCCGGCGGAATAGTGGCGGCGGCGATTCTGACATTCATCGCCATCAGCAGCCGCCTCGGCAGCGATCTGCTGGAGACGCTGACCTCCATGTTCAACCCGTTGCCGGCCATCGCCCTGTTGCCCTTGGCGCTGATCTGGTTCGGCCTGGGAGCGCCCAGCATGATCTTTGTCCTGATCCATTCCGTGCTCTGGCCGATCGCCCTCAACACCCACGCAGGTTTTACCGGAGTCAGCCCCACCCTGCGCATGGTGGGACGCAATTACGGCCTGCGAGGACTACCGTTCGTGGTCAAGATCCTCATCCCGGCGGCATTGCCGAACATCCTTACCGGCCTCAAGGTCGGCTGGGCCTTTGCCTGGCGGACCCTGATCGCCTCCGAACTGGTGTTCGGCGTCAGCTCCGGATCCGGCGGGCTTGGCTGGTATATTTACGAAAAGAAAAACCAACTGGAAATTGCTTCGGTCTTTGCCGGGTTGTTCAGCGTGATCCTGATCGGCATCATTGTGGAGAACGTGGTTTTCCGCACGCTGGAGCGCCTGACCGTCAACCGCTGGGGCATGCGGCACTAACAACCATACGTGATCACAAGGTTCACCATGACACAACACATCGCATTATACGGCAAAGGCGGCGCGGGCAAATCCACGCTGACCGCCAATCTCAGCGCCGCCATGGCAGAGGCCGGTTTCAGCGTCCTTCAGGTGGGATGCGATCCCAAGGGTGATTCGTGCAGCCTCCTCAACAATGGCGTGCCCGTCCCGACGCTGTTCGAACTGCTGCGGGAACGGGGCGAGATCTCCGTGGACACCGTTGCCCACAAGGGCTTCAAGGGCATCACCTGCGTCGAACTGGGCGACCCGTTCGATTCCGGCAAGTGCGGATCGGCCGAGATAGCCCGCGCACTTGAGCACCTGAAAAGGATCGACCTGTTCGAAGCCGTTGCCCCGGACTTCGTGCTCTACGACATCTCCGGCGACAGCGCCTGTTCCAGTTTTTACACCCCGATCCAGCAACTCGGGGTCAGCCAGGTGTTCGTGGTGACCACGGCCGACTTCATGTCGCTGCACGCTGCAAATGCGATCTTCAGGATGCTGGAGCGTTACGGCGAGTCGAACGTGCCGGTCCCGGTGGGCGGACTGATCCCCAACAGCATCAACAGTTCGTTCGAGGAATCATTCATCGCCGACTTTGCCGCACAGACCCGCACGCAGACCCTGGGACGCATCCCCCGTTCCCTGATGGTCAGGCAGTGCGAACTGTACGGCAAGACCGTCATCGAGGCATCGCCCCTCTCCAACCAGTCCTACTTCTACCGCAGGCTGGCGAACCAGATCGTTGATGAAGACCGAGTGGGCGTCCCTGTCCCCATGCGCCCCGAAGAGCTGAGGGCCTGGGCCAGGGGATGGGGCGACCGGATCCATGCCCTTGAAAACGGCCTGGTTACCGATGGCGCTGCTATTTGAGGGAGACATAGCTGCATATTTCAAACAATAAGGAGAACAATAATGGCGCGGAAGATCAAGCAAGAACATTTACAGGAACTGTCGGATGCCGTGCTCGACATGGATGAGGAGAGGACGGTCAAAGCGGCCCACGAAGCGCTCGACGAACATATCGATCCCTATGAAGCCATCCAAGGCGGCCTTTCCGACGGCATGGCCCGGGCGGGGCAGCTGTTCGAGGACGAAGAGTATTTCATCCCTGAACTGCTGATGTGCTCGGATGCCATGTATGCCGGCCTGGACGTACTCAAGCCGCACTTGAAACAAGTCGGTGAAAGCAGGGGCACGGTGGTGATCGGCGTCATCGAAGGGGATACCCACGATATCGGCAAGAACATGGTGCGCATCATGTTCGAGACCGGCGGATTCAAGGTCATCGACCTGGGGCGGGATGTCCCGCCCCAGCGTTTCGTGGACACGGCCCGTGAAGAAAAGGCCGATATCATTGCCCTGTCCACCTTGATGACGACAACCATGGAGGGCATGGGAACCGTGGTCAGGCTGCTCGACGAGGCTGATATCCGTGACGGCATCAAGGTCATGGTTGGGGGCGGCCCGATTTCACCCGGCTTTGCCAAACGTATCGGTGCTGACGGTTATGCCGTCAATGCCGCCGAGGCGGTCAAGGTTGCACGTGAGCTTGTCGCCTAAGGATACAATACCGATATGACAATTCAAGAAAAAGTATCAGCACCCGCGATGTCGCCCCTGGAGCGCTTCGCCGCCTACAACAAGGGCGAGGCTATCGACCGGCTCCCCTGTGTGCCGATCATCGGCAATACGGCGGCCAGGGTGATCGGGGTCAAGGTCTCCCAGTTTCGCGGCAACGGACACTTGATCGCCGACGCCCAGATTGCGGCCTACCGCAGATTCGGCTACGACGTGATCCGGGTCTTTACCGACCTCTACACCCTGGCGGAGGCCATGGGGGCCGGGGTTCATTATCCCGAGGATGAAACAGCGTATCTTGAGAGCCCTGCCATATCCTCGATTGACCACATCGAACGCCTGCGCCCGGCCGATCCCCTCAAGGACGGCAACCTGCCCCAGCATCTGGAAGCCATGCAACGGGTAGTGAAGGCGCTGGGCAAAGAGGTGCCGGTTACCGGGGCCTTGACCTGTCCCTTCACCACGGCATCATTTCTGATCGGCGCCGAAAACCTGGTGCGACTTACCATCAAGAATCCCGAAGCGGTACACCTGCTCTGCCGGGTGGCGTTGGAATCCGCCATCCGATACGCCGAGGCGATCATCGATGCCGGCTGTACCCCCAGCCTGACCGATCCCATGTCCTCCAGCACGGTCATAAGCCCGCGGCTCTTCCGGGAGTTTTCCCTCCCCTATCTCAAGAGGCTGATCGAGTTCATCCATCTGAATGGTAAAAGTGTGACGCTGCACATCTGCGGCAAGACCGAGAAGGTCTGGGAGGCCATGGCCGACGCCGGGGCGGACTGCATCAGCATCGACAACGACGCCAGCCTGAGCGGGGCCAGGGAATCCGTGGGGCATCGGCTCCGCATCATGGGCAACGTCAAGCCGTCCGAGATCATGCTGCAGGGCACACCGGCCGATGTGCGCCGGGCGGTCTTCGACTGCGTTGCCCAGGCCTGGGATTCCCCCAAAGGATACATCATCGCCTCGGGATGCAGCCTGCCCACCGAGACCCCTTTTGCCAATATTCAGGCCATGATGGACGCGGCAAGGGAGATCGGCTGGCCGGTGGCGCCGGAAAAACTGACCCAATAATTTCTGTTTCGGAGACACGACATGAGCTCATTCAGCCCGAAAGAACGCCTGTTGCGGGTTTTGGACAACAAAGCGGTGGACCGCCCGCCGGTGATCTGCACTGGCGGCATGATGAACGCCGCCATCGTCCAGGTGATGAACCTGACCGGCAATACCCTGCCGGCGGCCCATCACCAGGGAGAACTGATGGCGGCCCTGGCCGGGGATATTCACGACCATACCGGTTTCGAGAATATCGGCATCCCTTTCTGCATGACCGTGGAGGCAGAGGTCCTGGGCAGCGACATCGATTACGGCACCCTGGCCTGCGAACCCAAGATCGAACGGGAGCAGTTCCCCTCCTCCGCCCATGTCGAGTTCCGCGACATCGCCAGCATGCTCAGGAGCGGCCGCATCGCCGAGATTGTCCAGGCCGGGCACCACATTGCCCGCAAAAACCCGGACCAGCCGGTGATCGGCAACCTGACCGGCCCGATCAGCACCGCCGCCTCCATTGTCGATCCGGTCACCTTTCTGAAAGAGCTGCGCAAGGATGCCGCCAATTCCCATCGGGTGCTGGAGTACGTCAGCGACCTGTTGATCGCCTTTGCCGGAGAGATGGTGGACAACGGCGTGACCCTGGTTTCCATCGGCGACCCCACCGCCACCGGTGAAATTTTGGGACCCAAGATGTTCGAGGAGTACGCCGTGCGGTACCTCAACAAGGTCATCGACGGCATCCACGGCTTTGGCGCGCCGGTCATCGTCCACATCTGCGGGCGGCTGCAATCGGTCAAGCAGTTCCTGCCCCGCCTGCGTTGCGACGCGGTCAGCACCGATGCCCTGGTAAATCTCAAGCTGCTCAAAGAGGAGTTTCCCGGACTGAAGGTCATGGGCAACGTCAGCACCTTCATGCTGGAGTTGGGGGATAGCGACAAGGTGGCCCGCCACACCGAAACCCTGGTGCGGGATGGGATCGACATCATCGCCCCGGCCTGCGGCCTGAGCACGTCCACATCGCTGGAGGCCATCCGCGCCATGACCGGCAGCGTAAAGGAAGGGTGACAGCGCATGGTTACCGTTCATTTCGCGCCTGCCGGCGTGTCGGTATCGGTGGAGCAGGGCACCACCATCCTGGAGGCCTCGCGGCGGGCCGGCGTGCTGATCGAAGCGCCCTGCAACGGGGCGGGACATTGCGGAAAATGCACGGTGCAAATCCCGTTGGATGATCTTCCCCAGATCGTTGTCCATGTGGATGCGCCGGCCGACGACAGCGGCGAGGGCGTGGTGCTGGCCTGCCACTGCGAGGTGTACGGCGATATAACGGTTGAGGTACTCCGCCGGGCCGAGGAGGGGCTGCGGGTGATCAGTGCCGGCAGCGGCGTGCAGGCCGAGCCTAATCCGTTCATTGTCCGGATCTACGATACATCTACCCAACAAACGGCCATTTGGGCCGGGGTCAGGCTGCTTGCCACCGAGCCGGGCGATAGTATGGGCAGAAACTACGGCCTGGTGGTGGATATCGGCACCACCACCCTGGTGGCGGCGCTGGTTGACCTGGCCAACGGCCGGGAACTGGCCTCGGCTTCCGCCCTCAACCCTCAAAGCCTGCATGCCCAGGACGTGCTGTCCCGCATCAGGTTTGCCGCCGATCATGACGGCCTGTCACTGCTCCAGCGCGACCTGATCACGGAACTCAACCGTCTGGTGCGGGAGGTCTCCAGCAAGGCCGGCATTGACGGTGGGCAGATCTACGAGGCGGTCTTCAGCGGCAACACCTGCATGCTCCACCTGGCAGCCGGCGTCGATCCGGCCCCCTTGGGCAAACACCCCTTTATCCCGACACTGACCGGAAACAGCCACCTGACGGCAACCGCAATCGGCCTCGCCATCGCGCCGACGGGGTTGGTGTACCTCCCTCCGGTCATCTCGGCCTACGTGGGCGCCGACATCAGCGCCGGCATCCTGGCCGCCGGATTGGCCGACCTCCCCGGCGTGACCCTGTTCATCGATATCGGCACCAACGGCGAACTGGCCCTGGCGGTCAACGGCCGCCTGACCGCCTCTGCCACGGCCGCCGGGCCGGCCTTCGAAGGGATGAACATTTCTTGCGGCATGCGTGCCGCCGTGGGCGCCGTGGAGCGGGTGAACATCGGGACGACGGGAGAACTGGATATTGCCGTCATCGGCTCCGGCGAACCGAGCGGCATCTGCGGCAGCGGCCTGATGGACCTGGTGGCGGAGTTGGTAGGGCACGGCATCATCGGCAGGAACGGCCGCTTCACCACCCCGGACGGTCTTGCCGCGCCCCTGGCTGCGCGTTTCGATGGCGCGGGAAGCAAGGCGGCTTTCCGAATCAGCGACACCGTGGCCCTTACCCAGAAGGATGTGCGCCAGGTGCAACTCGCCAAGGGCGCCATCCGGGCCGGAATAGAACTGCTGCTGCGGGAAGAGGGGCTTGAAGCCGGACATCTCGACCGGGTCTATATAGCCGGCTCCTTCGGGTATCACCTGCGGGAGCAGAGTCTTATCACCCTGGGGCTCCTGCCGCCTGAAGCGGCCGGAAAGGTTGCGTTCCTCGGTAATACCGCCCGCAGCGGCGGTGAGATGCTGCTGGTCGATCATCGCCTGCGCAGCAGTTTGAAGGCGCTCGTTGACCAGGTGAGTGTCGTTGACCTGGCGGGCAACCCGGCCTTTGAGCGGGTTTTCATGGAGGCGATGGGGTTTTGATCACTACCTGCCTGTCTCATGGATCAGACAATCATTTTAATTGACAGGATTTGTCTTTTCATGTTAATTATCTATTAAATTTATGGATATTATAGTTATAGCGTGAGGTTCCCATGGTCAAGGCCGCAGAAAGCGTCAGACGTTACAGCCGCTTCTTTAAAAAACAAAATGCCGGGAAGGTTCTGGACTACGGGACCGGCACCATGCGTAACGCCCTTTTCCTGGCACGGGAAGGTTTTAGGGTCTACGCCGCCGACCTGCCGGAACAGGTGGAAAAGCTGGGAGGGTGCCCGGCCATTCGCCATGTCGAGCGCCTGCTGGCCACCGATGAACTGCCCCATAGCGACCTGAATGTGGACCTGGTGCTGTCCACCTATGTGTTCAACATCATCATGAACAGCGCCGAGCGGCACGCCTACCTGAAAAATGCCGTTGCCAACCTGAGGCCGGGCGGGTATCTGCTGATGGAGGTGCGGTGCCGCAAGCCCCAAGAATGCGGTGACGCAACCTGTAAAGATTTTTTTTCGTGTGCGGAATGCTCCAAGACCCTCACCCACGAGGAGCTTGACGCCCTTCTGGCGCCCCACGGCCTGCGGCGCATCAGCCATTATTACCGCGGCCATGCAGTGGCAGCCATCTACCAATTGTAAACGCTTACAGACAGAGCAGACCCCTGCGGCTTGCATCAAACAATTCTGCGCTGACCAGGAAAACTGAAGCCTGGGTTTATGTCCCCTAACTTTTGGGCATCCCGGTCACTCTTTATTCCAGAATCGACTCACATGGAAATTGTATTCGAGAACACCAGAAAGTCTTTTGAAGTACACGGCTCTAAAGAGCGTCTGATCGCCCTGGATGACGTCTCATTTTCTGTTGCCGACAAGGAGTTTGTCTGCCTGTTGGGGCCTTCAGGCTGCGGGAAATCGACCTTGCTGAAGATGGCTGCCGGCCTGGCGTTTCCTGATTCCGGTACCGTGGTTGCCGATGAAGCGCCTGTTAAAAAGCCGAGTCCGGACCGGGCAATGGTGTTTCAGGATTATGCGCTGTTTCCCTGGTTGTCGGTGGAGGAAAACATTGCATTTGGCCTGGAGGTGAACGGTGTTGAACGCGGCACGGCTCTCGAAAGGATCGAACGTTTTATCTCTCTGGTCGGCTTGAAAGGCTTTGAAAAGGCCCATCCCTACCAGCTTTCCGGGGGGATGAAACAGCGGGTCGGCATAGCGCGGGTGTTGGCAATGTTTCCCAAGGCACTGCTTATGGACGAGCCGTTCGGTGCACTGGATGCCTTTACGCGGATGGATATGCAGGAGGAGTTGATGAACCTCTGGCAGGCGGAACCTTTTACAACGATCTTCGTCACCCATGATGTGGAAGAGGCGGTTTATCTGGCTGATCGCATTGTGGTGATGACCAGTCGGCCGGGCCGGCTGAAGACGATTGTCCACGTCCCATTGGCCAGGCCGCGGGTCCGCACCGACTATGACTTTGTCCAGATCCGCAATCATGTTCTCAGACAGTATGAACGAACCCATGCGCCAACTGAAGAATATTCTATCTAGATCAGACCAAGATGACTTTCAAAACTGATCCGCCCAAAAAACTATTGAGTTCATTAAGAGAACTGGTTGAACTTCGCGGTAGCGACCTGCCCGGCAAAGTATTCATCTCGTCGCCGGAGTCAGGCACCTCACTTACCTTCGGAGCATACCGTACGGCAGTTCTGGAACTGGATGCCAAACTAAAAGAATTGGATGTGCAGCCAGGTTCAAAAGTCGCCGTTATACTCTCCAATGGCCTGAACGCGGCAGTGGCCATCCTGGCTGTCATGTCCGCGGGAGGGGTTGCAGTACCCATCAATCCGCGCCTGACTGAGCAGGATATTGCCGGGTTGTTGGCACATTCCAAGGCACAACTGGTGATTACGGATCAATTTAATAACGCTAGCCTGCCTCAGGTGGTTCGCGAGGCAGGGGAGCTCAGATTCGATGGTGTCGAGAGCGGAAATCCCTACCGACTGTTTCGGTCAGTTCCCCAAAAACCCCAAAGAAGGTCCACTGCGGGCTATCTCCCGGGTTGGAAAGACCCGGCCCTTATCCTCTACACCTCGGGAACCACGGGCCATCCCAAAGGTGTCGTCTTGACCCATGGCAACCTCCTCAGCAATTCCGGCTATGTTGTGACCGCTCACCACCTGACCTGTACTGATACGGCGCTGTGTGTCCTGCCGCTCTTTCACATCAACGGATTTGTGGTCACGTTGCTCAGTCCGCTTTTGTCGGGCAGTGGTGTCGTTATGCCCCGGCGCTTCAGTGCTGAACATTTTTGGCACTATGTTTCCGACTATTGGGTGACCTGGTTCAGCGCGGTCCCGACCATTCTTTCCAAACTCCTTTCACATCCAAACCCTGCGGAAATCGATACCAGCGGGGTGCGTTTTGCGCGCTCCGCATCGGCCCCCCTGCCGGTGGCGGTTTTGACGGAGTTCGAGCAGCGTTTTGCTGTCCCGGTTATCGAAACCTATGGCATCTCAGAGGCCGGCTGCCAGGTTTGCGCGAATCCATTGCCCCCCTTGCCGCACAAATCAGGCTCGGCCGGCCTGCCGGTCGGGAATACGTTGAAGGTGGTGGACAGCCAGGGGGCGCCCCTGCCAGAGGGCCGGGTTGGAGAGGTCGTAATCAGTGGCGAAAACGTCTTCAGCGGTTACCTGGACAACGCAGACGCAGATCGGGAAGCTCTGAAGGATGGTTGGTTCCATACCGGTGATCTGGGCTTTCTGGATGAGGATGGCTACCTGTTTCTGACAGGCAGGAAAAAGGAGCTGATAAACCGGGCCGGAGAAAAGATCACACCGCGCGAGGTGGAGGAGGTCCTCCATCGCCTGCCGGAGGTGGAAACCGTCGGTGTGGTCGGGGTGCCGAACCAGCTCTATGGCGAAGAGGTCGTTGCCTTTATCACGTTGCGTCAGAATCAAAAACTTGAGGCCGAAGAGGTCAGGCAATTCTGCAAGGAGCATCTGGCCGGTTTCAAAGTGCCCCGTGAGATCTTTTTCATCGAGGAACTTCCCAAGGGACCTAGCGGCAAGGTGCAACGGAGGCGTTTGCGAGATGTTTATCATCATCTCACAACACAATCGAAGGAGGAAAAACCATCATGAAAACGATAACCAATGGATGGATGGCAATCGGCATTGCGGCACTGATATCCGTAGTCGGCGCAGGCCCCGCCCTTGCCGTTAAAAAGCAGGCCAACACCGGCGTCATCAAGGTCGGCACCAACAGGGCTCTGGGGACGGTTACTCCCTACGTGGGCCAGGCTCGGGGAATTTTTGCCAAGCGAGGGGTAGCGGTTGAGATAGTCGATTTCTCCGACGGGTCCACCTTGATGGAGGCCTTTGCATCCGGGCAGCTCGATATGGCGTTTCTCGGGATTGCCCCTGCCGCCATTTGGAAAAGCAAGGGAGTGCCGCTCAAGGTGGTGGCCGCGGCCAATGGCGGAGGACATGTGCTTATGACCCGTCAGGATACCGGCATTATAGATGTCCGGGGACTGAAGGGTAAGAAGGTAGCCACACCCAAACCGGGTACGGTTGTGGATACCCTTTTCAGGGCCTATATTACTCGCAAGGTGGCAAAGCTTGACCCGGAAAAGGATCTGCAAATCGTGCCGGGAGTGGCTCCGGCCGATATGCCGGCAGCTCTTTTCGTAGCTCGCGAGGTGGACGCAGGCATAACCTGGGAACCGTTTGCCTCCCAGGCCGAGGCCAAGTTCAAGAACGCGCGGGTGCTGTACGATGCCGCCGCCGAGTGGAAAAAGAACAATCCCAAGTCAGCCCACTTTTATCCCACCAACGTGGTTATCGCCCGCCAGTCATTCATTGATCATCGCGGCGATGAGTTGAAGCGTTTCCTTGCCGCCTATGTCGAGACCATCGACTTCATCAACAAAAATCCAGCCGATGCCAACCAGATTATTGCCAAGGAAATCAAGTTGGATACCGCGATTGTCGCCCATGCCCGCAAACGGATCGACTATACCGCAAGCGTCAATATCCCGGCTGCATTCGAGACACTGGAGTGGTCCAAACAGCTGGGCTACTTAAAGGAGATACCAGCCGAGAACAAGCTGTTCGATCTTTCCCATCTGCCGGTTCAGGCGGCAGCCCTGAAAAAGGCCAAAAAATGAAAACGAACGGCGTGGCACGCTACGTCCAGGGAGGAATCAGCCTGGTGCTGTTCATGGTGGCATGGCACGTCGCTTCCACCACCGGCCTATTTGGCAGGATCGATCCCGAGTATTCGCTCCTGCTCTTGCCGACCCCCGAAACGGTGCTGAAGGCCATCGTTGAGACCGTCAAAGACGGCACCCTCTGGGATAATGTTTCGGTCAGCATTGTGCGCGTGGCGGCCGGCTTCACCCTGGCGGTAGCGATCGGAATCCCGCTTGGCCTGGGCATGGCGTTATCCCCCTTGTGCAACAACTTTGCCGAACCGTTTGTGCGAATATTTTCACCAATACCCGGTATCGCCTGGGTTCCGCTTGCCATTCTCTGGTTCGGACTGGGGGACAAGGCAGCCATCTTCATCATCACTATCGGGTCGATCTTTCCGATCGTGATCAACACCGTCCAGGGGGTGCGCGACGTAGATGCGCATCTTGTGGATGCGGCACGAATGCTTGGGGCCAGTCATCTGCAAATAGGACGGCGGGTGATGCTTCCCAGCTTGATTCCTTACCTTGTGACCGGTTTCAGAATCGGCTTAGGTTTTGCCTGGCGGGTAGTGATCGCGGCCGAAATGGTAGGCGTGCCCAAGGGTATCGGTTACATGCTGGGGGTGGGTCGCAGCACCGGCCGCACCGATATCACTATTGTAACCATGGTAACACTGGGAGTGCTGATGTTGGTGGCAGAGGAGTTCATTTTTGCCCCCCTGGAGAGCCGTACCCGCTTCTGGCGACGCTCGGCAACGGTCTGAGGCCATGGAAAGGAAGGACATATGAAACGCACCTTTGACACCGGCAATGCGGCCATCACCGAAGGGGCTATCCGGGCTGGTTGCAACCTGTTTGCCGGTTACCCGATCACACCGGCTACCGAAATTGCCGAAAACATGTCACGGCGCTTACCCCAGGTGGGTGGGTATTACCTCCAGGCGGAGGACGAGAATGCCGCCCTGCACATCTGCAACGGCGGCTCCATTGGCGGTCTGAAGGCCATGACCGCAACCTCCGGCCCCGGATTCATCCTCTTTGCCGATGCCTTTGGTTGGGCCGTCAGCAGCGAGGTGCCGGTTGTGATCGTCAACTCTCAACGGGTTGGGCCGGTCAGTGGCATCACCGGGGCCCCGGGGCAAGGCGAATTCTACCTTAGCCGCTATCTGGCCCACGGCGGCAACTATGAGACTATCGTCCTGGCGCCCAACTCCGTGCAGGAAGCCTTTCGCCTGACTGTGCGGGCCTTTTACCTGGCTGAGCGCTTCCGCACGCCGGTGATTGTGCTGGCAGACCAGATGGTGACTGATGGTTGGGAAACGCTGGAACTTCCTGAGACCGACGCCGAGTTCAGCGCCATGGGGTTGGAGGTTGTCCCACGCCGCATCCATCCTGGTCCGGAGTTCTACCCGGCCAGCGATGCCATCGACATTCCACCGGTGGTATTGGGGCATAACACCGGCGCGGCATGTTCCGACTGGACTCCGACCGACCGGGGTCATGACACAGAAGACGTGACCTGGCAGCATAAACACGCTTGGCGCCTGATCCACAAGATCCGCAATCATCGTGAACTGATCGACGAGGCCGACGAATGGTTCTTGGATGATGATCCCGAGGTAATCCTGGTGGCCTACGGCACCCCCTCGCGTGTTGTGCAGAGTGCCGTCAGAGCTGCCAGACGCGAAGGTTTGAGAGTCGGAGGCATTCGCCTGATCTCTCTCTGGCCCTTCCAGGACCGGTTGTTCAGCCGCACGGCGACGTACCTGACGGTCGAGCTGAATTGGGACGGTCAACTGGTGCGCGAGGTTCAGCGTGCTGCCGCAGCCGAAAGCAGTGTGCATTTTTGGGGACGCTGCGGCGAGCTGCCATCGTCGAGTGAACTGCTGGAATCGGTCCGGAAGCTGTTGAAGAATGAACCGCTGGAGCGTGACGGCTGGCGCACGGAGAAATGGTGATATGAGCGATTTACTGGAAAAATACGTCCGTCCCGAAAAAAACCCCGGCACCGCCTGCAAGGGGTGCGGTCTTCGTTTGGCGCATCGCAAGGTGCTGGAAGCCATCGACGAGTTGGGGCTTGGGCAGGGGGATGTGGTCTGGGGTACCGGCATTGGCTGTTCCGGGCGACAGACCTTCGCGACCTGGAAAGGTGATACCTTTGCCGGCACCCACGGCCGGGTCTATGCCATGGCAACCGGCCTGCGACTGGCCCTGCCTCCGGAAAAACGCCTGATTCTGACCGTGGGCGACGGCGACGCCTTCACCATCGGTTTCCTGCACCTGTTGAACGCCGCCCGCCGCAACGTGGATATGACCGTGGTTGTCTTCGACAATCTGGGCTACCAGTCTACCGGCGGCCAGTACGGGGTGACCACCCCTCTCGGGAGCCGGACCGACAGCAGTCCCTACGGGGTCTGGGAGCCTAACTGGACCCAGGGAGGCTTCGATGTCCTACGCATACTCAAGGAGGCCGGCGCCACTTTCCTGGCCCGCCACACCGTGCTGCAAGGACATGAACCGGTGGAGAGCCTGAAGAGGGCAATTCAGAATTCAGGTTTTTCGCTGGTGCAACTGATCTATCCCTGCGTAACCCACTACGGTGTTCAGGCCCTGGGGACCAGGGATCTGGCGTCAATCTATGACTGGTTCCGGGAGCGGACCGTCGAGGGTTTCGATTCGGATCCGGATATCCATTTTACTACCGGCATCGTCCATGATGCAGTCGGTTCCCGGGTCGAGTTCTCAGCCGGCCTGCGCGAATTTGTGAAATCAGTGCAGAAAGGTGACGGCGATGTCTGAGCGGGTTGAAATCCTGGTAAGCGGCTACGGCGGCCAGGGGGTGGTGCGAATTGGCCAGATACTGGGGCAGGCTGCCGTTCATCAGGGGCTGTATGCAACCATGCTGATCAGCCACGGCACTGAAACACGCGGGGGTTATGTCCGTAGCCAGGTGGTTATCTCTGATAGTTTCATTGATAGTCCGGTAGTTGAGAGTCCCAACTACTTCTGCGCCTTTTCCCTGATAGCCTATAACATGTTCAAAGGGCTGTGCACTCCCAAAAGCCTGATCCTGCACAACCCGGATATGGTGTCACCTGATCCGGCGCTATCGGCCGAGCACTGGTCAATCCGGGCCGAGTCTTTGGCAGAACGGGAACTTGGCAATGCCGTGTTCGCCAATGTCATATTTCTAGGGGCCTTGAGTAGCTGTTTAGCGGCCGTGTCATCAGACAACATTATGAGTGCTATGGCCGAGCGTCTGCCGGCACGCTTTCATGATATGAATCTGCGGGCATTTAAACTTGGCCGGTCACTGCTATCAACCGGGAATTTGCAGGATTAAGAGTCGTTGTGAGTAGGCGAAGCTGTTTTTGCTTGACAAAGCACCGTACATTTTTTAATTTCTATATTATATATAGATAAACACAATTGATAAAATGGTTAAAAGTTGCCGACCGGAAAAACCGGAGGCGTCGAACGCTATTTGCGTGCGGCCCTCCGTTTTTTTATTTTTGGTTCTGTCCAAAAGGAGTTCTTGATGTCGGAAAAGTATGAGTGGGGTATGGCAAAGGAGATCAACAGCCCGAACGATCTCACAAGTGAAACGGATTATCTGCGACTCTGGACTGAAGTCGGCGTTGAAGGCACCAGATTGGACAACCTTGGGAGAAAAGGGTTGGGGGAAGAATACCTCGAAGATCTCCACCATTTGTTTGAATACGATGGCGAGTTTCACGATGAGGAAGCTCTCTCACCCTATCTGGCGATCCTTCCGGCCTCGCCTGAAGAGCCGATCACGTTCGATGATCACGGCAATCTTCTGAGCGGCAATATCTACCAGGCCCATACCCGCTCCCGCTCACCGTTTCTGATAACGCGGAGGGATGGGCGGCTGGTCCTGAAAAAAAACGGTGTCTATCTCACGGAGCTAGCCTATTTCCCCAGACCGGCCTTTCTCAACAGGAAGATCTCCGACGGCACCCCGGCAGGTCAGCTAGTGGCCCCCATCGGCAGTTACTGGCTGATGAGCGCCCCGTTGAAATACTGCTTCTATTTCCAAAATGGCGAGCAATGCCGGTTCTGCAACATCACCGATGCCGGGGCAGCCTACTCCGCAACCCTGAACAGGAAAAAGACCGAGCAGATTGCCGAGGCCTTTGCAGTGGCATGGGAAGAGGGCCACTATCGCGGACTGAGCCTGTGCGGCGGGAGCTTGCCCGGCCCCAAAGAACAGGACCAGTACCTGGAGATAACCAGAGCGATCAAGGCCATCAGAAGTGACTGGGATGGCTGGAACGACGGCAGTGTGCCGGTTGACTATATCGGCGGAGCGCCCAAACCGCATGAGCTGCACAAGATCGACGAGATCAAGGATGCCGGTGTGCGATTTCTACAGCTTAACCTTGAGATCGGCGATCCAAAATGGTTTGAGGCGGTCTGCCCGGGCAAGGCCATCAATGTCGGTTACGATAATTGGGTCGATGCCTTGGCGTACGGCGCTACGGTCTTCGGAAAAAACGGCCGCGTCAGGACTCATTTGGTTGCAGGTATCGAACCGGCCGATACTCTCATAAAGGCTTTTACCAATCTGGGACAAAAAGGGGTGCTGGCCTTTGCCAATCCGTGGCGGCCGACCCCGGGCTCATTCATGGAAGGGCATCGCCCGCCGTACCCGCAGTGGTATTTTAATCTCTACGGCAAAATCGCAGAGACCTACATACATTCCGGTTTTGACTTCTGGAAGTTTGTCGATGATCACGCACCACGTTTCTTTGATATCAGCCTTCCTTTCCATTTTTGGCGAGCCAGGCTGGGAATAAAGTCATCCGAGTTCTGGAAAAGGGCGGGCGGCATAACTGCTCATCCAAAGGCCGTGGCAAGGGGGTAGCCATGATTGGACAAGACAGCCGGCCATACAACCCGGATGGGCAATTTATAGCGGCACAGCCAGGTATTCGGGAAAAATCGGGTGACAAGCTGCTGGGGGAAAAGGGTCAAAGGTCCGGAGCCGATAAAAATCAAATCCGGCCAGCCTCTAAAAAGAACCTCTTTGCCAGAGTATTGGCCGGCATCAAAGGAATGGCCATAGTCATGATATTCTTTGCGGTCTGGGAGGTACTGCCCAGGACAGGTTTGGTCCAGGCCATGTTCCTGCCGCCAGCCACAACGGTTGTCCGCGCCTGGATAGATTTGTTGAGCTCAGGCGAATTGCTGAAGCATATCGTAATCAGCCTGCAGCGGGTGGCGGCCGGGTTCGGGCTTTCCCTGGCAATTATCATCCCGCTTGGTTGCCTGATCGGCTGGTACAGGTCGTTTGAAAGGTTTATCGATCCCCTGGTCCAGGCTTTCCGGCAAACCTCAGCCCTGGCGCTCTTTCCGATATTCATTCTGTTTTTCGGAATCGGTGAGTTCTCCAAGATAGGAATGGTTTTCTGGGCCGCCCAATGGCCGATCCTGCTCGGCACCATCAGCGGCATCAGGAATGTAGATCCACTCTTGGTGGACGTCGCCCGCACCCTTGGCATCAAGGATCTCAAGCTCTTCATCAGAATCATACTGCCAGCGGCGTTTCCGTCGATCATGACCGGAATCCGGCTCGGCGCGGGCGCGTCGTTCCTGGTACTCGTGGCCGCAGAGATGATCGGGGCCAAGTCCGGGCTTGGGTTCATGATTATCAATGCCCAGTACAACTTTGAAATCCCCCAGATGTATTCGGCCATTCTCACCATCTCGCTTTTGGGGATGGCAGTAAACTACCTGCTGGTCTGGATCGAGAAAAAAGCCATGGCATGGAAGGAAGAGATTGTTGCGGCCTGATCTCCCGCCCTTTGAAATGATGAACCCGCAAAACAACAGGAATAGAGGAGAAAACATCATGAAAGCCTGTCCGTTCCAAAAGGTTTTAGTAGCAACGCTTTTGTTGGTCATGACCGGTATCGCGCCTGGGGCGATGGCGGCACAGCAGCCAGCCACCCTCAAATACATCATCAACAACCTGGGCGACATCGTGGTAATCGACCTGGCCATTGAAAAGGGCTATTTCGAAGAGCAGGGAATTAAAGTGGAGACGGTCGGTGTCGCCGGCGGCGGCGCGGCATCCATCCAAGCCATTTTGACCAATAATGCCGATATCGGCGGGGCGGCCATACCGGCCTATGTCAATGCCATCAAAGCCGGCGGCAAGCTCAAGGTCATTTACGGCGGGGTTGCCATGGCACATGCCAAGGACCCCGGTTACTCGCTGATTGTCCGGGATGGCAGCAACATCAAAAACGCCAAGGACCTGATCGGTAAGACCGTGGCAATGGGCGCGCGCGGGGCCATGTGGGATTACGGCACCAAGGAATATCTCCGTAAAGGCGGTGTGGCGATTGAACAGGTAAACATCCTTATTGTGCCACCGCCTCAGCTCGAACAGGTTTTAAGGAGCAAACAGGTTGATGCCATTATGATCGGCTCGCCCATTTCAGATAAGATCATTGAGGGTGGCGGCGCTCATCGCCTTGCAAGCCTCTATGAAATCCTGGGACCGAATTCGGCTGGTGGAGGATTTGGCTTCATCGTGCAGGAGGGTTTGATCAAAAGGAACCCCGATTTGGTGCGGAGACTGGTGGCCGTTTACGAAAAGACCGACCAGTGGGCTGTGAAACATCCGGATGAGGCTCGTAAACTGGTGGCACATGTACTACAGAAAAGAAATCAGAACCCAGCCATCGCGAAATACTGGAAGGGACCCTACCTCAGGAATTACGGGCTGCTTCAGGACAGCGACATACAGTTCTGGCTGGACTGGTTCCTCCGTGAAGGCAAAATCAAGGAAGGTGAGTTGAAGCCATCCGATATCTATACCAACGCATTTAACCCGTATTTCAAAAAGTGATGAAGAGGAACAACACAGATGAATAACCGGATCTTTTCCAGGGTGTTAACAATGGTGGTATTGGCGGTGCTCTTTACCGCCGGCAAATCAATCTCCGCACAAAAAAAGCCGGTTACGGTCAAATATATCATCAACAACCTTGTGGAGGTCTCTACCGTAGACATAGCCTTGGAAAATGGTTTTTTTGAAAAACAAGGGATCAAGATCGAGACGGTCGGAGTTGCCGGCGGCGGCGCGGCTTCAATCCAGGCCGTGCTCACCGGCAATGCCGACATCGGCAGCGCTGCCATGCCGGCGTATATCAATGCAGTCAAGGCCGGCGGCAAGTTAAAGGTTATTTATGGCAGACCGGCCATGGCTCATGAAAAGGACCCCGGCTACCTCTGGATCATCAGGTCGGACAGCAGTATCCGAAGCGCAAAAGATCTGGATGGCAAGACCATTGCCATGGGTGCGCGGGGAGCCATGTGGGAATACGCCACCAAAGAATACTTGAAAAAAAATGGGGTGCCCCTTGACAAGCTGAGCATTCTGGTCGTTCCAACCCCGCAGCATGAGCAGGTTTTGAGAAGCAAGCAGGTCGATGTCATTGTGGCGGTATCGCCGATTTCCGACAAAATTTTGGAGGGTGGGGGCACAAAAGTACTTACAACCCTTTACGAAATATTCGGAAAGAGTATCGGCAGTGCCGGCTTCGGTTATATTGTTCGGGATGATCTGAGCAGAGAGAACCCGGAGTTGGTCAGAAGGCTGGTCATAGCCTGCGTGGAGACCGACCTTTGGACACAGAAAAACCCGGAAAAAGCCCGCCAGGTGGTGGCTAAAATTTTGAAGAAACGCAATCAGAATCCGGCTATCGCCAAGTACTGGAAGGTGCCGTACCTAAGGAATTATGGTCTCCTGAATGACCGTGACGTCACCTATTGGCTGGACTGGTTTGTTCAAGAGGGCAAATTGAAGAACGGTGAGATCAAGCCTTCAGATATCTACACCAACCAGTTCAATCCATACTACAAGAAATTGTGATGTGCCGGTCTTGAAATGACCGTGACAGGAGAGTCAAGATGGCTGAGGCAAAAGCCGGTCCGTTGCAGGCGAATACTGGTCGTTTTGAAGACGGCGGAACGAGTGCCCGCATAAATGCGCCGGCCCTTAAAACAGCCCTAAGTGGTCATGAAGAGATAGCCCTGATCGATCCCCGCGAGGAAGGGCTTTTCGGCAAGAAGCATCTTTTGCTGGCCGTCAACGTCCCCTTGAGCAGGCTGGAACTAAGGATCGGGCGGCTGGTGCCCCGCAAGACCACCCGAATCGTTTTGAGCGATGACGGCGAAGGTTTGTCGGAGCGGGCTGCACAGAAACTTGCAAGTCTCGGTTACAGCCATATTGAGATATTGGCCGGCGGAAATAGCGCCTGGCAGGAGGCAGGATTTGAGCTCTTCAGCGGAATGAGCGTACCGACAAAGGCTTTTGGCGAGTGGATTGCCGAAGAATGTCAAACCCCACTGATCACACCCCAGGAGCTTCACCGAAAATTGGTTGCCGGCGAGGATGTGGCCATTCTCGACAGCCGCCCGGCCAATGAATATGCGAATATGACCATACCGGGAGCGATCAATGTGCCGGTATCGGAGCTTGTCTATCGGTTTGGCGAACTGCCCGTGACGCCTGACACGTTGGTAGTGGTCAACTGTGCCGGCCGCACCCGGAGCCTGATCGGCGCCCAGACCTTGATCGATGCCGGAGTGCCCAACCGGGTGGCCGCATTGAAGGGGGGCACCATGGCCTGGCAAATGGCCGGTTTCGAGCTGGAGCACGGCGCGACCCGCCATGCGCCCGAACCATGGGGCAAAAACCTTAACGAGGCACTCAGCAGGGCCCGCGCAGTAGCTGAAAGAAACCGGGTTCAAATCATCGATCAAGAACAACTGGCGGCATTTAAGACAGAACAGAACCGGCGTTCTCTCTATATCATCGATGTCCGTACCCCGGATGAATTCCTGGCCGGTCATCGGCCCGATTCCTCACATGCCTGGGGAGTGCAACTGGTGCAATCCATAGACCGGTTTGCAGCCACCCGAAATGCGCGGCTGGTCCTGGTGGATAACTATCAGGTGAGGGCGTTGATGACAGCTTCATGGCTGATCCAGGCGGGCTGGGTGGATACATTTGTTTTGTCCGAACCCTTTCGAGGGTTGGGGCTTGAATCCGGGACTTCGTCTTTCCTTATCCCCGAAAGAATCCGGACAGGGCTTGCGCGGATCAGTCCCAGTGAGTTGAATAGTTTCCTTGCGAAGCGGCAGATCACTGTCATTGATTTCAGCGACAGCCTCAATTTCAAAAAAGGGCATATTCCCGGGGCGTGGTTTGCCATCCGCTCGCGATTGGCTGAAAGCCTCGGTAAGATCGTTGCAGGCGAACTATTTATAGCAACCGGCAACGACCCTGCTTTGACAGCCCTTGCCGCCGCAGACCTGGGGCAGCTTTCCGGCAAGGCGGTCGCTATCCTCGACGGTGGCAATCAAGCCTGGAAAGATGCTGGTTTTGAGCTGGCAACCGGCATGGAAAATCTGGCTACCGAGGCCGATGACCTCTTCCTAATGCCCTTTTTATGGGGCCATTTTGAGGACCAGGGCGAGTTCGAGGCAGCGGCTAATGCGTATTTTGAGTGGGAACTGCAGCTTCCGGAACAGCTCCGCAGGGACAATGAAATAAAATTTTCGAGGGGCGGTGCCAATTGACTTCCATCGAACGCATTCTTGCTGTCTGCACTGGAAAAATTCCCGATCGGGTCCCTTTTCTTTTGGCATCGCGTGAATTCAGCTCCCGCCAGGCCGGGATGAGTCTCTTGGAATGTTATACGCAGGCTGACCGCTATGTTGACTCCCAGGTACGGCTTGTGAATGAATTTGGTCTGGACGGCGTCTATGATATCTGGTGCACACCAGCCGTGGATGAGCTTCTTGGAGCCAAGTTGGAGTTCCTATCCAATGATTCCGCCAGTATACCCAATGGCAGCGTCACCTGTCTCAATGATGTAAGAATGCTGCCCAAGGTTGACCCGCGCCGGGAAGGACGAGCACCATACCTGCTGGATGTTGTTCGCCGCCTGAAAAAGGCGGTCGGTGATTCGGTAGCGGTGATTGCCTGGGCTTCATCTCCTTTTCGGACCGCCAGTATGCTGCGCGGAGTCACTGATTTTTACCGTGACCTGAAACGCGATCCAACATTTGCCCGCGCCCTGCTGGATGCCGTTTACGGGCCGTGCGCCGCTTATGGCAAAGCGTTGGTCGAGGCAGGCGCCGACATTGTCTGCAGCTCGAACCCGGGGGCCAACATGCAGTGCATCTCGCGGCCGTATTACGAGGAATTCTCACATCCCTACACCCGTGAGATGTTCAAGGAGATCAAGCACCATGGCGCCAAAGCAGTGATGTTCCACACCTGCGGCAAATGGGACGACCGGCTGGATCTGGTCGTAAACGAGAATATCGACATCATCCACTGCGATCGCGTTGATATTGCCGGATTCAAAGCCAGGCACTCAGGATCGACGGTCCTTATGGGCAATCTGCGCGCCGTGGAGGTCCTGCTTCAGGGCACTGAAGAAACCGTCGAGCAAGCGGCCAGTGAATGCCTGGCCCAGGGCAAAGAGGGTGGACGCTACATTCTGAGCGCCGATTGCTCCGTTCCCAGGGACACCCCGGCTGGCAACGTCCGAGCTATGGCCCGTGCAGTTAAAAAATACGGGTCATACGATCGGGGAGATCTTGCAATGCCCTCACCCCCCTGAAATGATGGTATGAAGCGGTCGATCTGCGGCTGGAGTAGCATGCCCTCTGGCCATTACATGAAAGTATCTCCAACCGGCTGACTGGAAAGAAGTATCGGTCTGGTTCGACCCTGCCGGCGGCGTCTGGCAAATGCGGCCGGTCTGATCGATGGCGAAGGAGCGGCAAAACCATTGACAACACGCTTCGGCGTTTATCCTACCCAACGGAGGCAGCAAAAAATGAGTGAAACGAACAGCTATCAGGCAGAAACCCTGGCACTTCACGCCGGGCAGAAACCGGACCCCACCACCAATAGCCGGGCGGTGCCGATCTACCAGACCTCGTCCTACGTCTTCAACGACACCGACCATGCCGCCCGGCTGTTCGGGTTACAGGAATTCGGCAACATCTACACCCGCCTGATGAACCCCACCTCAGACGTATTTGAGCAGCGTGTGGCGGCCCTGGAAGGCGGTGTGGCGGCACTTGCCACCGCTTCCGGTTCGTCGGCCGTCACCCTGGCCATCCTGACCCTGGCCCATGCCGGCGACGAGATCGTTTCCGCCACCAGCCTGTACGGCGGCACTTACAACCTGTTCCACTACACGCTGCCCCAACTGGGGATCACGGTCAAGTTCGTCGATCCGTCCGACCCGGAGAATTTCCGCAAGGCCATTACCCCCAAGACCAGGCTGCTCTACGGGGAAACCGTTGGCAATCCCAAGCTGGATACCCTGGACATAGAGAAGGTGGCGGCCATTGCCCATGAGAACGGCATCCCCCTGGTCATCGACAATACCACTCCTTCTCCCTACCTGGTGCAACCGCTCAAGCATGGCGCCGACATCGTGGTGCACTCGGCCACCAAGTTCATCGGCGGCCACGGCACCTCCATCGGCGGCGTGATCGTGGACGGCGGCACCTTCAACTGGGGCAACGGCAAGTTCCCACAGATCGCCGAGCCCGACCCCTCCTATCATGGCATCAATTTCTGGGAGGCCCTGGGCAACATCGCCTACATCATCAAGGTACGCGTACAACTGATGCGGGACATCGGGCCGGCCGTGTCGCCCTTTAACTCGTTCCTGTTCCTGCAGGGTTTGGAAACCCTGCACCTGCGCATGGAGCGCCACAGCACCAACGCCCTGGCCGTGGCCACGTTCCTCAAAAATCACCCCAAGGTCGGCTGGGTCAACTACCCCGGACTGCCGGACCACCCATCATACGAGGTGGCCAAAAAGTACCATACCCGCGGCCTGTTCGGCGCGCTGGTCGGCTTCGGCATCAAGGGGGGCGGCGTAGCGGAAGGCAAGAAATTCATCGATCGCCTCAAACTGCACTCGCTTCTGGCCAACATCGGCGACGCCAAGTCTCTGGTGATCCACCCGGCATCCACCACACACCAGCAACTTTCCCCTGAGGAACAGCTTTCCACAGGCGTCACCCCGGACTTCATCCGCCTGTCGGTGGGCATCGAGAACGTGAATGACATCATCTCCGACCTGGAGCAGGCACTGGCCCAGGTGTGATTCCGGTTTCAAATCAATGTGCCGCTTTAATTTGGAATTGGAATAAGCCTCTTAGTGAATAACGACGTCAAACTCCCCTGTTACCCCAAGCAGGGGCGTTCGACGTCAAGTCCCAACTCAGAGCCTTATCAGAGTGAAACCAATCTCCAGCTAATCTGATTATACAGGTTCCCTCCCCCAGCGGGGGAGGGTCAGGGAGGGGGCAAAACCTGTAGATTCAACTGATCCCCCCTCCTAACCTCCCCCCGCTGGGACCCAGAGGGCCTAAAGGGGAGGAACTGTTTTTCGACTGCACATTTTTCATCCGGCGCGCGTTGCTAATCAGGAAGCCTTATCAAATGACCGCCCCGGCACTTATTACCGTTTCCATTTCAACAGAGCGGCTTTTCCATTTCACTGACGTACTCAATGATGTGTGCGAGATGTGTAAAATCGCCTGACGCAATTTCCACGTCGATCACTCGACAAAAAAAGACCAAAATTGCATGTATTTTTAATCTATTTTTACCTGCAAAACATCTAGAATACAAAATTGATAGACATAATATTATTTTATTGACACGATCACGCTGAAATGCTAATTTGAAAATCACTTAAGCACTACCACTTAAGTCAAGAAACTTTTCCGGCAGTTTTTTCTCTCTATTATTTGTACCGGCAACGACCGACCAGACACACTGGAGGTCAAGGCAGGGCGATTACGCCCATACCTTGACCTCTTTTTTTATTTTACACCCCCTCGTGGAGCTAACACATGGACGTAAAGATTGCGGTGGCAAGCAGCGATGGAACGACCATAAACGAGCATTTCGGCAAAGCGCAGGCCTTCCGCATCTACCGGCTCCACGACGAGGGGCATGACTTCCTGGAACTGCGGGAGAACTCCCCGGCCTGCGGCGGACAGCAACACGACGATGATGCCCTGGACAGGGCGGCAAAGCTCATTTCAGACTGCCGAGGGGTCGTTGCGGCCCAGGTTGGCCCCGGCGCCATCGACGCCCTCATCGGCCACCGGATTCTGGCCTTCACCATGAGCGGCTCCATCGATGCAGCCCTCGAAACATTGCGGTCGTCGAAGCGCTTTACCTACATCAAGTAACCGGGAGAACACATGACAAAGAAAGCGAAACAGATAGCGATTTACGGCAAGGGCGGTATCGGCAAGTCCACCACCACCTCCAATATTACCGCCGCCCTGTCGGTTGCCGGCTACCGGGTCATGCAGATCGGCTGCGATCCCAAGAACGACTCCACCGTTACCTTGCGGGGGGGCAACTACATCCCCACCATCCTCGATACGCTGCGGGAAAAGAAAAACGCCAAGGCAGAAGAGGTTGTATTCTCCGGCTTCAACGGCGCCTATTGCGTGGAGGCCGGCGGACCGGCGCCGGGGGTCGGCTGCGCCGGGCGCGGCATCATCACCGCCATTGAACTGCTCAAGCAGCAGCGGGTATTCGAAACACTGGACCTGGATTACGTCATCTACGACGTTCTGGGAGACGTGGTTTGCGGCGGCTTTGCCGTGCCGATCCGCGAAGGGATCGCCGAGCATGTCTTCACGGTGTTGTCGTCGGATTTCATGGCCATATACGCTGCCAACAACCTCTTCACCGGCATCAAGAAGTACTCCAACAACGGCGGGGCGCTCCTAGGCGGCGTGATCGCCAACTCCGTCAATGCACCCTACGCCAGGCACATCATCGACGATTTCGTGACACGCACCAACACCCAGGTGATGGAGTACGTACCCCGCTCGATCACCGTCACCCAGTCCGAATTGCAGGGCAAGACCACCATTGAGGCCTTCCCCGATTCCGAACAGGCCCAGGTCTACAAAAAACTTGCCCACAGGATCGCCAACCATACCGAATCCAGGGCACCTGAACCGTTGAGCGCCGAGGCATTGAGAAAATGGGCGGCCGGCTGGTCAGACCAGATCCTGGCCGTTGAGACCGGGGAAGTCCGCAGCAGTGGGGCGAGCATTTAATTCCATCCTTCGGAGATAGCCATGTCCAAGAAGAAGACCGAATTGACCTGCGGCGACTGCGCCACCATCAACTGCAACTCGCGGAACTCCGTTTTTCCCGCCTTTTGCCTGACCGAGGCCGAGGACAAGCAGGAGATAGAGGAGGTCAACCGCATCTACCGGGAAGACCCGCTGGTATCAAAGATCTCCAACGCCGCCGCCGAGATCGAGGGGACCTACTACGGCAGACTGACCCGCGTGGAGGAGGTGGCCGCCTTTGCCCGCCGCATCAAGGCAAAGAAGGTCGGCATCGCCACCTGCGTCGGCCTGATTAATGAGACCAAAAACTTCATAAAGTTTCTCGATGCCCAGGGGATCCAGAGCTATACCGTGGCCTGCAAGGTTGGTTCGGTAGACAAGACCGAACTGGGTATCCCTGATGAGCACAAGATCAACAAGGGTAAACATGAATCGGCCTGCAACCCGGTGCTCCAGGCCCGCATTCTGGCCAGGGAAAAGACCGATCTGAACGTGATCGTCGGCCTGTGCGTCGGCCATGACTCCATGTTCATAAAATACTCCAAAGCGCCGGTCACCTACCTTGTGGTCAAGGACCGCGTGCTGGCCCACAATCCGGTCGGCGCACTGTACACCAGCCACTCGTATTACAAACGGCTGGCCGACAAACGGGATCTGTGAGGGTATCGCCATGTACGAAGTAACGTTGTCGAACGTCAATTATTCTTACGGTGACCACCGGGTGTTGCAGGACATCACCTTCACGGCCGAGGCGGGAGATTTCGTCTGCCTGCTGGGGCCCTCCGGGTGTGGCAAAAGTACCCTTTTGCGGCTTTTGGCAGGTCTTTCCTTTCCCACGTCGGGTGACATCACCCTGGATGGCAAACAGATCAGTGGTCCCGGTCTGGATCGGGGCGTGGTCTTTCAGGACTATTCGCTGTTTCCCTGGATGACCGCCGGCCAGAATATCGTCCTGGCCCTGGAACAGGCCTTTCCCGGAAAGAAGAAAGATGAATACCGCCAGGCGGCGGCCGACTACCTGGAGATGGTCGGCCTGCCGGATGCCTATGACAAACTGCCCGGCCTGCTTTCCGGGGGGATGCGCCAGCGTGCGGCCATTGCCCGGGCCTTCGCCATTAATGCCCCGGTACTCTTGATGGATGAACCCTTCGGCGCGTTGGACGCCATCACCCGCGCCCGACTCCAGGACCTGCTTCTCCAGCTCTGGCAACAACGTGAGAGGGAGCGCAAGACGGTATTCTTCGTAACCCACGACGTTGAAGAGGCCATCCTGTTGGCCAATCGCATCATTGTGTTGGGGCTCAATCCCGGCACCGTCAAGGGCCTCTTCGAAGTTGACCTGCCCCGTCCGCGCGTGCGTCAGGAACTCTACAAAACGGAGTCGTTTGCCGTCCTGCGGGACAGACTGGTGACGGTGCTCCATGAGAATATCCTGTCCGAGTTGGATGGAGGGCAGACGGTGCGTTCCGATGGGGAGGGAATTTGACGTGTATTCCACTCATGAAAGGAGATGTTTTATGAATCGAATGTTGATTGGACTATTTGCGCTTGTAATGTTGGTTATGGGTATGGGAAGCGGTTTTGCCGCCGATCTGAAGAAACTGAAGATCGGCTATCTACCCACCTCCGGGCACCTGCTGTATTTTGTGGCCAAGGAAAAAGGGTTCTTCCAGAAGGAAGGTCTGGATGTGGACTTGGTGCGCTTCACCAATTCCGGTGAGGGCCTGACAGCCATAAAGACCGGCAAGCTTGATGCCGGATCATTCGGAACCTCTGCACCGCTGGTATTCATCGACAAGGGAGCCGACTTCACCATTTTCGGCGGCCAGATGGGCGAAGGGCACGGCCTGATCGTACGGCCTGAGAAGGCGGAACAGTTCAAAAACCTGAAAAACTACAAGGGAGCCACCATCGGCGCGGTACGTCTTGCCACCGGTGACGTGGTCTTTCGCGCCGCACTGCAAAATGCCGGTCTGGATTTGAAGAAAGACCTGACCATCAAAGAATTCGATTCACCCGCCGCTGTGCTGGAAGCTGTCAAGAAGGGGGGCGTTGACGCGGGTCTGGTCTGGATCCCTTATATGACACTCGCTGAAAAACAGGGCCTTAAGGTCGTTAAGTATTCCGGAGACATCATCAAGGGGCATACCTGCTGCCGCCAGGTGGCACTGACTGCGACGCTCAAGGGGCGCCAAGCGGACTTCGAGCACTTTTTGACCGCACTGCTCAAGGCTTACCAGTATTACTACACGGACAGGAACGGTACGGTTGATGCGGTTGCAAAATACGTGCAGATCGACAAGGCCGACCTGCTCAAGGACATCTACGGCGGACACTTGCTGGTCAGCCCCGACCCGCACCGGAAATCGGTGATCCAGTTCTGGGACTTCATGAAGAAGATAGAATACGTTACCTCCAACGCGGCGATCGACAATCGCATCAATACCAGGCTGTACGCCAGTGCCTTGTCAACATTGGAACAGCGTGAACCAAAGGAAAAGCTCTGGAAAAACCTTGAGAAGGAATTCAAGAGCGGAGACCCGAATCTGCATGTCATGGCTCATTAGGTTCATATCATGAAAAAAATAGTCAATATATCGAACCTGCTGTTCATCGCCCTGTTGGCGGCCCTGCTCTGGCCGTCGGCAGGGCGGCAGGCTCCCCGGCATCTCCTGCTTGTCGCTGTTGTCATCAAGGCCGTCGCCCTGACCCGTCAGGCCGCCATTACGAACGGCGAAGCCCGCCAGGGAACCGACGATGTGAGCGCCATCATCTTTGCCGCCCTTCTGGCATGGTATCTGATCACTACTCGCTTCGTGCTGCTGGATACGATGCTCTTCCCACAGCCCGAAGCGGTGCTGGCGCTATTCTTGACCGAACTGCCTACCATGCTGAAGGGTTTGATCAATTCTCTGATCCTGCTGGTAAGCGGCTATTTGCTGGCATTGGCAATCGCCCTGCCGCTTGGGCTGCTGGTCGGCTGGCGGGTACGCCTGTTCCATGCCGTCAACCCGTTTACCAAGGTGCTGGGGCCGATCCCCCCCATCGTCTACATCCCCTATGCCATCGCCCTGTTGCCGACCTTCCGGGCCGCTTCGATCTTTGTTATCTTCATCGGCGCCTTTTGGCCGATCTTTATCAACACCGTCCACGGCGTCTTCAACATCCCCAAGGGGTTGTTGGATTCCGCACGGGTGCTCAACCTGAAGGAGCGCACCCTGCTGGCCCGCGTCATCCTTCCCGGCGCCATGCCATCCATCTGTACCGGGGCTACCCTGGCACTGGTCTTTGCCTTTATTCTGCTGGCAGCCGCGGAACTGATCGGCGCCAATTCCGGCATCGGCTGGTACGTCAAAAATTTCGCGGATTATGCCGACTACCAGCGGGTGATCGTCGGCATCATCTTCATCAGCCTGGTGGTGACCGCCATCACCTGGGGAACGGAACGGCTTGAGCGCCACCTGTTGCGATGGAGAAGCTAGTGCCAACTGGTTGGCATCCAAAGGAGAATCCAATGAATTTGAAACATCTGTTTCGCATATCCACTATCGTCATCGTGACGTTCACGGCATCGCTGATTCTGCTGGCGGCTGGCGCCGGGGCCAAATCACCGGCACGGCTGAAGGTGGGCTATGCCCCCGGCGGCGGCAGTATCCTGGCTTTTATTGCCCAGGACCAGAAACTCTTTGCAAAGGAAGGTGTCGAAGTCGAACTGGTGCAGTTCAGCAGCACCGGTGACGGCCTGAATGCGCTCAACAGCGGCAAGATCGATATCGGCCTCTCCTTCGGCACGGCTGCGCCCCTGACCTTTATCTCCAAAGGCTCCGATTTTACCATCATCGGCGGGGCACTGTCAGGGGGGCATCCGGTCATTGCGCTTCCCGCACGGGCCGGTCAGTTCAAATCCATCAAGGACTTCAAGGGCAAAACGGTTGCCGTTCCAAGGCTCTACACGGCTGACGTGGTCTGGCGCGGAGCGCTCATGCGCGCCGGGATCGACCCCGCCAAAGACCTGAAGATCATCGAACTGAAAAACCCGTCCGCTGTTCTGGAAGCGGTAAAATCGGGCAAGGTCGATGTGGGTATCGGCGCTTCATCCATCTTTTTGCAGGCCAAGGAATCGGGCCTTGCGATTGTCGGGTGGAGCAACGATTTCTTTCCTCAGCACCCCTGTTGCCGCATCGTGGCCAAAGGCAAGGCGATCAGCGGCGATCCGGGCGTCTACCGGGCTTTCCTGCGGGCCCTGCTGCAAGCCGAGAAGGTCAAGGACACCAATCCCAAGCTGGCCCAGGACATAACCAAGCGGTACATGAATATCGACGACAAGTTGGCCGCCACCTTCGTACACGAGCCGCACCAACACGTCAGCGTTGATCCGGACAAGAAAAGGGTCAAGCAGATGTGGCATGAACTAAAGGATATCAACTATGTCACGTCCGAACTCGATATCAACCGCTACATCAACACACAACTGTACAGCGATGCCCTCAACGAACTGCTCCGCCGCCAACCCAAGGACCGCTACTTCCTGGACGCGAAGGTACGCTTTGAAAAACAAAACATGTAAAGGGAGCCGCCGGTGCTGCTGACCGCAATTGCCAAAAAATACGCCGGAACAGTCATCATACTCCTGATCGGCGTGGTGGTATTCGAACTGGCCACCGATGTCACGGGCTGGCTGGAGCCGGTCCTGTTCCCGGGTCTGTCCAGGATTCTCCCGGCATTTGCAGAGGCATTTCCCAAACTCCTCGAAGGTTTGTTGAGTTCCTTTGGCCTGTTGCTGCCCAGTTATTTCCTTGCACTGGCCTTCGGCATCACCCTGGGGCTTTTCGTTGGCTATCATCAAACCGTACGGACCATGTTGATGCCGATCTTCCGGGGAGCAAGCCCAATACCGCCCACGATGCTGATCCCCTATGCCATCTCCGTGCTCCCCACCTTCTGGCTGTCATCGGCATTCATCATCTTCATGGGCGCCTTCTGGCCCATATTGATGGGGACTATCCACGGAGTGGTGCTTCTTGAGGAACGCTACCTGGACAACGCCAAGGCCTTGGGCCTGCATGGCCGACGCCTGTTTTGGAAGGTGGTCTTTCCGGGCGCGCTTCCCCATATCTTTGCCGGTGCCGGAATGGCGCTGGTCTTCAGTTTTATTCTGCTGACGGTTGCGGAGATGTTCGGAGCAAAATCCGGCATGGGGTATTTCATCCAGTATTATTCGGACTTCTCCGACTATCCCCGTGTCCTGTCCGGCATGATCTTCATGGCCCTCTTTATCATCCTGATGATGGAGATCTTCGACGCTATCCAACGCAGGGCTCTGCACTGGACAGGGAAACGATAAGGAGAACGCCATGTCAGGCCAAACTTCATCCGAAAACAATTCTCTGTTTGTTAATGAGATACCCAAATGGGGCGAGCCTTACCCGAATATCCTCAACCGCCAGTCGGTTCTCGAATGCCTGAGCGACTATATTCTTCAGGTGAATTACCATGGATACCGGCCCGACCGGCGCAAGGTACTTGCCGTGAGGACCTCGGACAGAACCGTGAGCCTGCGCAATGCAAGCACCCCCATTCGCCAGGAGGTGTACTACGTCATAGAAGGGGAGATCTTCCCGGAAGAGGGCACCACCTGCCTGAACGATGGGCAGACGGCTGCAGAACTGGCCGAGGAGCTTTTGGAGAACATCTACGAGCAGCTTTATATCTGGACCGCCTATGACTTTACCAAGGGTTCACCCCCCGGTTTCGGAAAGCCCTTTGACGCTCCTTTGATCGTCAAGGGGTCGGACCATCCCAACCCTGAACAGAAGTCCAGGAACCGCGAGATCGGGAAGGGGGTAAATCCCCTGTTCTTCCAGCCTGATCCTGTGCAGAGAAACACGGTTGATGGGGAGCTTCAAGCGGATGTCTCCCACGAAGAACTTTTACGTTTTGTGACGCATCTGGTGAAGACCGATTTCCGCAACGCGCTTCCGGAAGGGGCCAATCCACCAATCTGGGATGAACCGCTGATCGGCATAGCCTCCGCCCATGATCCCCTGTTCGAGCGTTTTCAGGACCCGGAGGTTGTTGGCCCGGGCCACCGTCTCCCCTATGAATGGCTGCCGGGCGCCCGGTCGGTCATCAGCGTCTTCCTGCCGTTTACGGAGCACATATCGGCAAACTACTCAAAGGAACAGCGCTATTCCGCCATCGAATTCTCATCCGGCAAATGGAACGGTTCCAAGTTTCTCAACGTTGTCCGTCGGGCCTTGATCCGCTTTAGTGAGCGGCATGGTGGGGCCGCTGTCGCACCCAACATCGACCCCCGCTATGATTCCAATGGCTGGCGGCCATTCTGGTCGGAGCGGCATGCCGCTTTTGCCGCCGGGCTCGGCACCTTTGGCCTGCACCAGAATTTCATCTCCGAAAAGGGGGCTTTGGGGCGCCTCTGCAGCGTCGTAACCACGTTGCAACTGACCCCGACCGAAAGAAGATATACGGAAGTCTACGGCTATTGCCTGTACGCCTTTGACGGAAGCTGCCGCGCCTGTATCAGGCGCTGTCCCACCGGGGCAGTTACCGATGTCGGCAAGCTGCAAGGACGGTGCGAAACGCACGGCAACAAGGAGCATTTCAAGGAGTGGAATTACGGCTCCTGCGGCCATTGCTCGACAAACATCCCCTGTTCGAGGCAGGTCCCCGCAAAGATAAGAAAAACACTGTAATGCCCTGTCTGAACAGGAAAAAGTGAGAACGTCTCCCCTAACGGGAGAAACGGAGAAAGGAATACCCATGAGCTATATTGACCTGAAATCCCCACCCAAGCGCGAAGACCGGCTCAAGGCCTGCATCGCCCACGGCGGTACGATCTGCGAAATGGCCGGCGCCAAGGGCAAGAAATCCTGCCTGCATGACGACGGCGAACGCTCCTTCACCCAGGGGTCCATCTGCCTGATCCTGCCGGCCCTGGCCATGCTCAACTCCCTGCCGGACAACGTGGTGCTGCTGCACAGCGCCATCGGCTGCGGCGGCTGCACCCACTCCCAGAACGCCAATGTACGCTTCGGCAGCAACGTGCGCTGGGGGCGTCCCAAGGACGGCGTCTGGCTCTCCACGGCCATGGACGAAACCGATGTCATCAGCGGTGGCGAAGAGAAGCTGGAACAGGCCATCATCGAGGCCGACCGGCGGTACCGGCCCTTCAGCATCACCGTGGTGGCCGGTTGCGTGCCCGGCATCATCGGCGACGACATCGACGGCGTGGTGCAACGGGTCCAGCCCCAGGTCACCGCCAAGCTGCTGCCGGTGCATTGCGAAGGTTTCAAGACCAAGATCTGGGCCACGGCCTACGACGCGGTCTATCACGGCATCGGCCGTACCCTGCTGCGGGAGGGAGAACAGGCGCCGACCGGGGACGGCCTGGCGCCCTTCAAGGGGCTGGAGCGGCTGTCCCGCACCGTCAACCTGATGAACGTGTCGTCCATGGGCCGTGTCGATGAGGTGGAACTGGAACGTCTCCTGACCACGCTCGGGCTGGAGGTCAATGTCTTCCCGGTCTTCGCCCACCCCGAAAACATGGTCAAGGCCACCCAGGCCGCACTCTCGGTCAGTACCTGCCCGACCCATGACGACTATTTCCTAGGTTATCTGGAGGAGCGTTTCGGCGTTCCCTCCCTGATCCGCCACATGCCGATCGGCATCGAAAACACCGGTCTCTGGCTGCGGGATGTGGCGGCGCGTTTCGGCGAGGAGGAGAAGGCGGAACGGATCATCGAACATGAGGAGCGGGAACTGAACGAGGCGCTGGAGGAATTCCGTCCGCTGTTCAAAGGCAAAAAGGTCTTCATCAGCGCCGGCGAGTTCCGCGCCCTGGCAACGGCCCGGCTGCTGGAAGAGCTTGGGTTCACGGTCTCGGGCATCCGCTCTTTCCATCATGACGAATTTGCCGAGGTGGAGTACCAGAAGCTGGCCAAATCCAGCAAGGACGATTATGTGATCGATATCGCCAACGTGCAGCCCTTTGAGGAGGCCAACCTGCTGAAGAGGCTCAAGCCGGACCTGTTCCTGGGGCACGCCAACGGCAACGGCACCGCCGCCAAGCTGGGCATTCCCACCCATGTCATCTACAACACCGGCCTGGCCTATATCGGTTATAAAGGGGTCTACGAGATCGCCCGCCGCCTGTACCGCCAGCTCAAAAACCCGATCTATAACCGCAAGCTGGCCGAAAACCTCCGACTTCCCTACAGCGATGCCTGGTACACGTCGGACCCCTTTTCCCATATCGATCAACGTGGAGGTGTGGCTGCATGAGTGACAATTTTATCGAACGACCCCGTTACGTGTGCGCCCTTGGTGGCGCCGCAGCAACCATATCGGCCCTCCCCGGAGGCATCCCCATCCTCCACTCCGCCTCTGGCTGTGCCGGCAACTTTGCCTGGGCCCAGAACGGAGGTTCAGGGCTCCAGGTGGGCGGTTACTGTGGAACCCTTTCCATCCCCAGTTCCAACGTCCAGGAGCGGGAGGTGGTCTTCGGCGGCGATTCCCGCCTGCGGGAGCAGGTCGAAAGCACCCTCAAGGTCATGGACGGCCAGATCTACGCCGTGTTGACCGGCTGCGTCACCGAGGTGATCGGCGACGACATCAAGACGGTGGTCGCCGACTTCCGCAGCCAGGACGTCCCGATCATCGGCGCCGAGACCGGTGGGTTCAAGGGGAACTCCTACTGGGGATACGATCTGGCTTTGCAGGCGCTTTTCCGGGAATTCGTGGAGCGCGGCACGGCAAAGGTCAAAAGCAGCGTCAACCTGTGGGGCGTCGTGCCGTCGGCCGACCCTTTCTGGCGCGGCAACCTGGAAGGGGTGCGCCGCCTGCTGGAGGCCCTGGGAGTGACCGTCAACTCTTTCTTTACACCGGAAGACACGATAGAGAATATCCGCGGGGCGGGATCAGCCGCATTGAACATCGTCGTGTCGCACGTTTACGGTGTCGAGGCGGCCAAACTGTTCGAAGAGATCCACGGCACACCATTTCTGAGCCTGTCGTTACCGGTGGGCGCCAGCGCCTCGGAGGCCTTTCTGCGGAGTGTCGGCAAGGCCCTGAAGATATCCAGCCAGAAGATCAACACGGTCCTCAACCGCGAGAAACAGGCCTACTTCCGCTTCATGGAGCCGTTGACCGATTGCTTCAACGACCTCGACCTGCAACGCTACGCCGTAGTGGTGGGCGACGCCAACTACGCCACGGCCCTGACCAAGTTCCTGGCCGACGACCTGGGGTGGTTGCCCGAGCTGACCGTCTGCACCGACCCCCTGGAGGACGACGAAAGGGACCGGCTGACCAGCCAGCTCAATGTTCTGGAATCCCGCTACAAAACCACGCTGGTGTTTGAAACCGACGGCAGCCGGGCCATCGAGCATCTTCAGAAAAAATGGCCGCCATCCGGTGGCCAAAAGTACCATAACGCCTTCAGCCCGGCCTTTGTCATCGGCAGCTCTTTGGAACGGGAACTGGCCCAGGCCATTGGCGCTCCGCACCTTTCGGTCAGCTTTCCAGTGGCCAACCGCGCGGTGCTCGACCGGGGGTATACCGGTTTCCGCGGTGGGCTGCGCCTGGTTGAGGACATCCTCAGCGCTGTTGTGGCGGGAAGGTAAGGGTCAGGATATAATTACCAAAAAGTAAAGTCGCCTCTTGCAAGGAGCCCGGATATGGCAGAAAAAAACAAACTTTCAATCATCAGCATGAGCGGTGATTTTGACAAGGCCATCGCAGTTTTCACCCTGGCCTCCGGGGCGGCGGCTGTAGGTTACGAGGTCAACATCTTCTTCACCTTCTGGGGCCTGAACAGCATCAAGAATAAAACCGGCAGAAGTTTTATCGGCACCGGATTTCTGGCCCGGGTCTTCAACTTCCTGCTGGGCGGAAGAAGGTCCCTGCCGCTCAGTCGCCTCAATTTTGGCGGTCTCAGCCCCTTGCTCATGACCGGGATGATGAAAGGAAAGAATGTGGCCACCCTGGAGGAGTTGTTTGATGCCTCAAAGGCCCTGGGAGTAAACTTCTACGCCTGTGAGATGGCCATGCATGTGCTGGGCTTGACGAAAGACGACTTTATCCCGGAGGTAAAGGGCGTCCTGGGAGTTGCAACCTTTCTGGAGATGTCAAAAGGCGGCCAGACTCTATTCATATAGTGTAGATTAAAGGGAGGGCGAGATGAACGCTCTGAAAAAGGATGCCTTGGATCCCGTATGGTCACGGCTTCGTCATGAGGTTGAAGAGGTGGCGAGCAACGAGTCCATGCTTGCAGGGTTTCTCCATGACATGGTTCTCAAGCACCGCTCGCTCGAAGCATCGATATCTTATTTCCTGGCCAACAAGCTGGCATCTCCCTACCTGACGACAACGTCCCTGCGCGATGTTATCTTTGAGGCTTTGCATGACTCTGCCGATATTCGGGATGCCGTACGGAAAGATCTTGAAGCGGTTGTGGAGCGCGACCCGGCAGCACGCAGCATGGCCTTGCCGTTTCTGTATTTCAAGGGTTTCCAGGGACTGCAGTCCCATCGGGCATCCCACTGGCTCTGGAATCAGGATAGAAAACCTCTGGCGCTCTATCTGCAAAGCAGGATATCTGAAGCTTTTGACGTGGATATTCACCCAGCCGCGCGTATCGGCAAAGGGATACTTATTGATCACGGTACCGGCGTTGTAATAGGAGAAACCGCTGTTGTCGGAGACAATGTTTCCATGCTTCACGAAGTTACCCTCGGGGGCACGGGGAAGGAATCGGGCGACCGGCATCCAAAGGTCGGCCACGGGGTTCTGATCGGCGCCGGGGCGAAGATCCTCGGGAATATCAGAATCGGTGACGGCTCAAAGATAGCGGCCGGCAGCATAGTGCTGGATGAGGTTCCCGCCCATACCACCGTTGCAGGAATTCCGGCAAAAGCAGTTGGAAGGCCCAAATCCGTCGAGCCCGCCCTGCTGATGGACCAGGCAGTAGAATACGATTACTCTATCTAACCCCTCAAAAAAGATGTGCAATTAAACACTGTTAACCGGTGTAGTACCAGACTCAAACACAAATTATAGTCTACCAAATCAGTAGATTTAGTAAACATAACTACCTGTTTTTTATATTTTTTTTGATTGACAGGCATGTTTTTGATGGTACAGTTTTTTTCATTGAAGATAACTGTTGATTGACCTTACTGAACACATCACCACAGAAAAGGAAGCGACCATGTCCGACAGCCTCTTGCAGCGAAGCGTGACCACGGCGGTAGCCAGAAACCTGGCAAGCACCACCAAGACCAACCCGAAGATGATGTCCATCACCCCGCGCCTACTGCTGAGTCTTTTGCCGTGGGTACAGGTGAATGGCGGCACCTACCGGGTCAACCGGACTAAGGTGGAGCTTTCCCGGGCAGAGCGGATTGAGGTGGACCTCGAAGGAGGAGCGCCTACGTTCTCCCCTGAGGCCCTCCGCAGCGTACCGCTCTTTTCCCGCCTCCCCGATATGGTTGTCACCCGGATGGCACCCAGGTTCAGGACGGAAGAAGTTGCTCTCGGCAATAACCTGATCATCGAAGGGGCCGAGGAGAACAAGTTTTTCGTCATCGCCCAGGGGCAGGTGGAGGTACTGAGCAAGGGTGCCCACGGCAGCGACCTGCGGATCGCCCTGTTGACGGAGGGTGAGTATTTCGGCGAGATCGAGCTGCTCACCAACCGCGCCTCCGACGTCACTGTCCGGACCATCACCCCCTGTACCCTGCTGACCCTGTCGCGAAAAGAGCTGGATTCGATCCTGGCGGAGGTCCCCAGCCTGCTGGGCGAGTTCAGAAAAGCGGTGGATGAGCATCTGGAACTGCTCACGACGGTCAACAAGTATGGCGAACGCAACATCGACCTGGTTTCCGGCTTTGCCGAGAATGTTGAAATCCCGGAAACCTTTGTCGACTATTCCGCCTCCCCCCGGGAATACTCCCTTTCCGCCGTACAGACCGTGGTTCGGGTGCACACCCGCGTGTCCGACCTTTTCAACGGCCCCTATGATCAGCTTGAGGAGCAGATGCGGCTGACCATCGAGGGGATCAAGGAGCGGCAGGAGTGGGAACTGGTCAACAACAAGAAGTTCGGGCTGCTGCACTCGGTTGCCCCGTCGTTCCGGATCAGCACCCGCTATGGTGGGCCGACACCGGACGACATCGATGAACTGCTGGCACTGGTCTGGAAAAAGCCGGCCTTTTTCCTGGCGCACCCCAAGGCGATTGCCGCCTTTGGTCGCGAATGCACCTGGCGCGGCACCCCGCCACCAACGCTGAACGTCTTCGGCACCCCGGTGATTACCTGGCGTGGCGTGCCGTTCATCCCTTGCGATAAGCTGGAGATCAAGAGCCGCTATAGCTCGCACCGCTTGCTCGGTACTACCAGTATCCTGCTGATGCGGATCGGCGAAGCCGACCAGGGGGTCGTCGGGCTCCATCAAACCGGCATACCGGGCGAAATTTTACCAAGCCTCTCCGCGCGCTTCATGGGCACCGATACCCTCGGGGTTTCCTCGTATCTGCTCTCACTCTACTCTTCGTGCGCCGTGCTTACCGATGATGCCCTCGGCGTTCTGGAGAACGTGGAAGTCGGCTACTACCACGACTATGCGCATCGCGAAGTGGGCGGTTTCAATCACGGTCTCGGAATATAACTATCCCTGCTGGGGCGCCTGATTGCCAGGTCGCCGGAAAATGGAGGCAATGATGTCTGAGAACAATCTGTTGCAGCGAAGCGTAACGACAGCAGTTGCCAGGAATCTGGCAACGACGACCAAGACAAGCCCGAAGATGATGTCGATCACCCCGCGCTGGCTGCTGAGCCTGCTGCCGTGGGTGCAGGTGAACGGCGGCACCTACCGGGTCAACCGGACCAAGGTTGAGCTATCCAAGGCCGAGCGGGTCGAGATCGACCTGACCGAGGGGAAGGCAAGCTTTTCTCCGGAATCCCTGAGAAGCGTGCCGGTCTTTTCGAGGCTCCCCGATGCCCTGATCTCACGAATGGCCGCCGGTTTCAAGACCGAGCAGGTTTCCCTCGGCAACAAACTGGTGGTGGAGGGTGCGGAAGAAAACAAATTCTTCATCATTGCCCAGGGGCAGGTTGAAGTACTGAGCAAGGGCGCCCACGGCAGCGACCTGCGGATCGCCCTGCTGACGGAGGGTGAATATTTCGGCGAGATCGAACTGGTCACCAACCGCACCTCCGACGTGACTGCCCGCACCATCACGCCCTGCGTTCTCCTGACCCTGTCGCGCAAGGAGTTGGAAGGCATCCTCAAAAAGACCCCCAGCTTGAGCGATGAATTCAAAAAGGTCACTGACGAGCATCTGGAACTGCTCACCACGGTTAATAAATACGGCGAGCGGAACATCGACCTGGTATCCGGTTTTGCCGAAAATATCGAGATCCCCGAAACCTTTGTCGATTACTCCGCCCATCCCCGTGAATACTCCCTGTCGTCGGTGCAAACGGTAGTCCGGGTTCACACCCGCGTTTCGGACCTCTACAACGGCCCGTACGATCAGCTCGAAGAGCAAATGCGGCTCACCATCGAGGGGATCAAGGAGCGGCAGGAGTGGGAACTGATCAACAGCACCAAGTTCGGCCTGCTTCATTCTGCGGACCCGTCGATGCGGATCAGCACCCGTTACGGTACACCGACCCCTGACGATCTCGATGAACTACTGGCGCTGGTCTGGAAGAAACCGGCATTCTTCCTGGCCCACCCCAAGGCAATAGCCGCATTCGGCCGCGAGTGCACCTGGCGCGGCGTGCCGCCACCAACCGCCAACATTTTCGGCACCGAGGTCATTACCTGGCGCGGCGTGCCGCTCATCCCGTGCGACAAACTGGAGATCAAGAGCCGTTTCCATTCGAACCAGTGGCTCGGCACCACCAGCATCATCCTGGTGCGGGTCGGCGAAGCGGATCAGGGCGTGGTCGGACTTCACCAGGTCGGCATCCCCGGCGAAATCCTGCCGAGCCTCTCGGCGCGCCTGATGAAAACCGACAACCTGGGGGTCGCTTCGTACCTGCTCTCCCTCTACTTCTCCCTTGCCGTTCTGACCGATGATGCGCTGGCGATCCTGGAAAACGTCGAGGTCGGGTATTACCACGACTACGAGCATCGGAAACCGAAAGTCAAATAAGACTGAGGCTCTTTCAAAAGTCTAAAAAGTCCTCTCCCGTCAAGGGAGGGGGAGCCAGTTTACAGGAGTTTTGCAAGAGCTTTGACTTTGGCAGAAATAAGGGGCAAACGCATGAATGATATAACACCCGAGTTGATTGCATCCATTGCGACAAGGCTCTACAACGAGATACCGGGAGCGAATCTGGTTCCGAAAACGGAAGCTGATCTGCCCAAAGGCATCCCCGAAACCGGAAGCCTGCCGGGAGCGCCGGCACACGTACCATCCGGCGCTTACCCCTTGCCCGCAAATCCCGGGGAGGCACCCCTCCCCGGTTCAGCCGTTGTCATACCAAAATCGACTGCTCTACCGTCATTGCCGGCCACCTCTCCCGATGGCTTTGAACTGCCGGGGCTGTCCGGCCTGAGTCCTTCCTGGCCCGGCTCCACAGGCGGCGCCGGCAACAGCGCCGCTAGTTTCACCCTCCCCGGCGCAGCCGGGCTGGGACCCCATGGCTACAGCATCCCCAGCCCCAAGGCCATCCCCTCAGATACCGCCGGTGTCCCCGGTCTCTCCGGCATATCTCCGTCCTGGCCCGGGATTCCGGGTGAAACGCCGACAACATCCGAGAGCTTCACGGTTCCCGGCGGCGCGACCAATTCGGCCGACGGCCTGAGCGCGTTCGTGCAGAAGATCCGCGCCGGGCATATCCGCAATGAGGACGGCACCTGCCGGGCCGGACACGATCCGGACCTCCTGCAGCGGCTTTTCGCCCCAAAAACGGCAACGGACGGCGGTGCCCGGCCGCTGGATATCCCGGCCATCCGCAAGGATTTCCCGGCATTGAACCAGAAGGTGCACGGCAAACAACTCGCCTGGTTGGATAACGGCGCAACCACCCAGAAACCGCAGAGTGTCATCGATGCCATCTCCCGGTTCTATGAAAACGATAACTCGAACATCCACCGCGGGGCGCACACCCTCGCCGCGCGGGCCACTGATGCCTTCGAGCAGGCCCGCCAGAAGGTGCAGACCTTTCTCGGCGCCTCTTCCAGCAAGGATATCGTCTTTGTCCGGGGAACCACCGAAGGGATCAACCTGGTTGCCCAGACCTACGGACGAAAATTCCTGCAACCGGGTGACGAGATCGTCCTTTCCACCCTGGAGCATCATGCCAATATCGTTCCCTGGCAGATGATCGCCAAGGAGAAGGGTGCCGTCATCCGGGTGATTCCGGTGAACGACCGCGGCGAAGTGATGCTGGAAGCCTACGAAGCGCTGCTTGGGCCGCGCACCAAGCTGGTGGCCCTCACCCAGGCATCCAACAGCCTCGGCACGATCCTGCCGGTAGCGGAGATGACCCATGCCGCCAAACGCTACAACGCACGGGTACTGATCGACGGCGCGCAGTCGGTATCCCACATGCCGGTCAACATGCAGGAAATCGGCTGCGACTTCTTCGTGTTTTCCGGCCACAAGATTTTTGCACCGACAGGTATCGGTGCAGTCTACATCAACGAACAACTCCATGAAATTCTCCCGCCCTGGCAGGGCGGCGGCAACATGATCAAGAACGTTACTTTCGAAGAGACCACCTATAACGAGGCCCCGGCCAAGTTTGAGGCGGGCACCCCAAACATTGCCGACGCCGTTGGTCTCGGAGCTGCCCTGGATTATGTCAACCGGCTGGGGTTGGTCAATACCGGCAAATACGAGCATGAACTGCTGACATATGCGACGGAACTGCTTTCCAAAATCAATGGGGTTCGTCTGCTCGGCAATCCTCGTGAAAAGGTGGCGGTCATCTCCTTTGTCGTCAAGGACCGCAAGACCGAAGAGGTCGGCAGGCTCCTCGATCAGGAAGGGATCGCCGTACGGGCCGGGCACCACTGCGCCCAGCCGTCGTTGCGCCGGTTCGGCGTCGAATCGTCGGTTCGCCCCTCTTTCGCCTTCTACAACACCTTTGACGAGATTGACCGGCTGGCGGACGCCGTCAGGAGAATTTCGCAAAACTGAAAGGATACCATGAGCACCTCCACACTCGACATAACCAAAGACCACTGCCCGATGACCTTCGTTAAAACAAAGCTGAAGCTTGAGCAGTTGGAGGAAGGGGATATCCTGGAAATACTGCTCACTGCGGGGGAACCGCTGGAGAAGGTACCGAGAACGTGCATTGAGCAGGGATTTCAGGTGTTGGAAACAACGCACGTCAAGGACAATATCCACAAAGTCGTAGTAAAAAAATAGGAGATAGCGAATGTCACGTATCTATGAAGACAACTCCCAATCCATCGGCAATACCCCCCTGGTCCGACTGAACAAGATTACCAAAGGAGCCAAGGCTACCGTTTTTGCCAAGGTTGAAGGGCGCAACCCTTCTTATTCGGTCAAGTGCCGCATCGGAGCCAACATGATCTGGGACGCCGAGAAACGCGGGGTGCTCAAGCCGGGTGTGGAGATCATCGAACCGACCAGCGGCAACACCGGCATCGCCCTGGCTTTTGTGGCCGCGGCCCGCGGCTATAAACTGACCCTGACCATGCCCGAGACCATGAGCATCGAGCGCCGGAGGGTGCTGGCCGCCCTGGGCGCCAACCTGATCCTGACGCCGGGCGCGGAGGGGATGAAAGGCGCCATTGCCAAGGCCGAGGAGATCGCCGCTTCCGATCCCAAGAAATACTT